>Ga0209086_10000008_pt1 | contig 209071 bp, 187 predicted proteins | sample M_130207_XF_Meta_FD_187312 | JGI IMG/M metagenome (GOLD analysis project Ga0209086, IMG submission 187312) | Freshwater microbial communities from Lake Montjoie, Canada to study carbon cycling - M_130207_XF_MetaG (SPAdes) (version 2) | ecosystem: Environmental > Aquatic > Freshwater > Lake... | reverse complement strand
AAAACCAACACGATATTTGGAATAGTTTTTTGAACTTGAACCATAAAATATTTAGAAACCAACATTATCAGTTCCATCATCAAATACAAACGGATGGTATTTCGTGTTGCTTGTTGTTTATTAGAAAAGATTTGAAAGATAAAAAATGGGGTTCAAGAGTTCCTACTATTCCAGAACAAGATTTTTACAACATTGAAGATTTATCTAAAGAGCAATTAGATACACTAAAGGATAGGAATATAGTTGGTTGCGACCCAGGTAAGCGTTCGTTGGTTTATATGATGGATAAAAATGGAAAGAAACTACAATATACTGCACCACAAAGAAAACGAGAAAGTAAAGCAAAAACAAACCAACGAATATTATTAGAAGAAAAGAAACGACATAAAATTATTGAAAAAGAAACCGAGTTATCATTACAAAATAGCAAATCAGTTGATTATATCAAGTTCAAAACATATTTAGTTGAAAAGCATAAACTTAACAAGGAAACAACCGAATTTTACAAGAAGGAAACTTGGAGAAAAATGAAATTTAGGCAATATAGTTATGGTAAGAAAAGTGTTGATACATTCTTGAATAAAATCCAAGAAACCTTTGGATCCAATATATTAATTGGTTATGGAAATTGGAGTAGAAGCACACAAATGAAACATTTTATGCCTACGATGAATAAAGGATTAAGAAAACAAATCCATAAAAAGTATGATACAATAACAATCAATGAATGTAATACAAGCAAAAAGTGTTGCGATTGTAATAAAGACCTTGAATATTACAAGGATAAAGAAAACAAGAAGGTATTTCGTCTTTTAGTGTGTTCTAACTGCGTGAGTTGCGAAAACAAAAAAATCGTATTTAGAACCAGAGATGCTAATTCCTCAATAAATATAATGAAATTAACAAGTTGTTGGATAGATAGCCAAACACGTCCAACTGCATTTCATTCTCATATTTCGTCTTTCACCTGTTCCATTACAAAAGAAGAACAGGAAAAAGTAAGACCATCGTAGGTGAAATTCCTATTATTGATTTTACATTTTTTTCTTATTTTTTTGCCCAGTAAAATGGGCGTTTGAAATGAGAAAAGGTGTAAATATACAGATGCCTCATTACCTTTATTTACTGGAACGTTTAATATATTATTTGGGTTTTCTTTATCATAAATCATAACATTAATATTATTATTATTATTTATGTTATATACAAAATCAACATTTTTATTATATCTTGAAACAACAAGATTTGTTTGGTTTTTAGATTCTTCCATATAAATATTGGAATATTATAAAATTGCACAAAATACAAATAATATATATTCCGTAGTCAGATATATAATAATTTATGTATAACCAGCAGCAGTATTATTTATCGGACGCCTAAAAGTAGAAAATAATAGAAATAATAGACCAATTGATCCAATGACTATAGTTACATTGCTAATATATTGAATATTATATAGCTCCTTAGCTTCATCTGTCATTTCACTTGCACTATTACCTGTGCCTTTAACGCTATTCCATTTTTTTTTCAAATCGGTGTTTATAGACTTTTGTTCCATTATTTTATGATCTAAATCCGATATTTGCACATTTAACGTATCTATGTTTTTTTGTATATCATTTGTAGCGACAAATACTTTGGTATTCAATGAATGTAATGCACCCTTATTTGATGCATATATTTGTGAATATTCGTTATATTCTGGGTTTTTATTGTGAATGACAAATGATTTTTTATAATCTTCTAAAACAGAAGGAAATTGCTCCGAATATGTATTTAATTTATTAGAAATTTGTTGTACAGGGTTCATTATGTTATATGTATATACATTTGTGAAGATTTTAATTCGTCCAAAACATGTTATTATACACAAATTCTATAATAATAACCAGTAATAGCTGTTTTACTCGGTCTAATTATTTCGCATACCTGACCTGGTCTAATACCAATAATTTGTGCAACAGGATCAAACCTAGAAATGTCAGGAAATTGCGTGTGATCTGTAATATTATATCTAAGTTTCACCTTCTTCACTTCCTCCGTAGATAAAATTCTATGGCTAGGTACTAAAACATGATCTAATAAATTGAATTGTAATCTTTTAATATTTTGAATAACGATTAAAATACTATCTTGTTCCCATATATGTTTCAATACGCCTGTCAATGTTTCATTCAAATCATCTTTTGTTATAATCATTAAGGTGTCATCTTTTGTCAAAATTTCTTCTAAATTAAATAAATCATCAATCATCTCTTGAATATTTTTATCGGCAATTTTTTTTGCTAAATAATATCGGATATATATCTTTCTCTTTCTATGAGTCTCGGTATTTTCCTCTATTTGTTCTAAAAGCATATCTAATTGTTTATTTTGATACATGGCATTTACCTCGCTAATACTAAAATTAGTGTAATCCTCTACATTATATCCTTGTTTCTTCATTAATTCCAAAATAATTTTTCTGGATTTATAAACTGAATCGATTAAACTACTTGAATTCTGGGTTGTCATTATATTTATACTATAGACATTATCATTTAAATAGGTTCAATTTTTATTTTTATTTATTATATACACTCCTTCGACTTCGTCTACATTATGATTTTTTTAGTTTCATTGGAATTGGACCCAGATGATTCGGGTTCACCAACGTCAAAATTTATTGCTTTTGTCTCAGAAGGATTGGATTGAGTTGTCGATTGATCCTCTAAATTATCTCCGGAATTATCTCCAGATTCTAGTTTTTTCTCTTCCACATTTAAAATAGACGCGCTTGGAACCCCTGCAACTGGATTAGATTCATTGCTAGCTTTATTGGTAGATGAATTAGGTGATGCAGTAGATTGAGCTCGTTTTTTATCCAACATTTCAGCCAGGGTTTTTTTATCGCTTTCCGAAAGAGACTCCCATTGAGCTTTGAGTTCCGGATTTGTGATTTTCGGAGTAGGAGGAGAGCTCATCGGACTATATGGATTATATACAGGACTATTCGGATTGTATACCGGACTATTTGGATTGTAGACAGGACTATTTGGGTTGTATACCGGACTATTTGGGTTGTACACCGGACTATTTGGGTTGTACACAGGACTATTTGGATTGTACACAGGACTATTTGGATTGCGTTCATTTTCTGTTTCCATTTCTTCACTAGATCCTGGTTGATATATTGAAACACCAGTTTCATACTGAGGACTCGTGGTTGACATATTAGCCAACTTATTATATACGGGAGGTTCAACAGGATTTTCAAAGGGATTATTTTTCTCTTTACCTGTTATCCCCTGAATCCTGTCTTTTTCACGTCTACTATATTGTGATACTAAAACCCTAAGATCTGTATTTTCAGTATCCTGTAACAATTTATTAATATTGTCAGAATAAGACATGCTCATTAATTGATCAATATTATCTTCTGTAATAATTCTCATTTGAATGTTCATTACTTGTAATTCTTGAATTAATAATTTCAATGCATATGGAACTCGAACTATACTAAATGAACGCCCAAAACGACTTACATTTTGAATATTCATTTTTCCATCCAGTGCGGTGTTGAATTTAATAGGCCCATCAGCAAATGGACTAAGAAATAAATTCATCGCTTGATTATAAACAGCAATTCCTCCTGTTTTATTGCACACTGCCATAAAATATTCATCCCCTCTAATTAAATAAGATTCATTCAAAAATCCAGCACATCCGTGCGCTAATATTCCATCACGTTCCATTTCACCTATACGTAACCCTCCATCATTTGCGCGCCCCTGAACCGATTGTCTGGTGAGCATAGTATTTGGCCCTCTCGCTCTGTAATTAATTTTATCTTTTACCATGTGTTTCAAACGCATATAATAAGTCGGGCCTATATAAATCTCCGAAAATATTTGGTCTCCAGTCATTCCATTATACAATATTTGATTTCCAGAACTATGATATCCTGCATGCACCAATAACGCTCCATAAACATCTGTATTCGGTCCTTTATTCGAAAAAGCAGTACAATCACCAAATCCGCCATATGTCACACCCACCTTACCCAATAGGGTTTCTACTAATTGACCAATTGTCATACGAGATGGAATAGCATGTGGGTTAATAATGAGATCTGGTTTTAATCCATCGGCAGTAAAAGGCATGTCTTCTTCAGGAATAATGAGGCCTAAAGTTCCTTTTTGTCCAGCCCTCGAATTTCCTATGAGCATAGATGGTGCCAAATTATGCTCGCGCATATAATATAAATGAGAGCTAGGCATTTCTATACAATAGACTTTTCCTTCATAATCAATTATTTTTTCCTCATTAGAATCATTTACTTTTTTATTAATATATGGTTGATTTTGCTTACGAATAATACTAATTTTATAATATGTATGTTTACTTTCAATTTCATGAGATTTACCCGCATTATAACCCAATTTTCCAGTTATAGTATGTTTATTGTCTCCTGGTTCAGCTGCAATTTTTGTTACTCCTGACCAACCACAATGAACAGCTAACCTACAAATATCATTCGCTAATTTTGGACTAATTGTTCCATATCTACTGAAACCATCAGCATATGTATGTCCATCCCCTTCCATTAAAGCGTCAAGTAGTATAATGCTTTGTCTTTGAGATAACGACCAAACATATTTGGGTAAATATTTATTCAAAGCACCCAAATTATATTTTTTAAATTCTTCGTATATTTCTATATTTTTTCCAATATTAATTGCAAAATATCCATTATAACTATCGTGATAATACTCAATGCCTAATTTTGTTAAAAAGTCAATATTAAAATTTATTTTTCTTTGTTTGTGTGCAGATAATATTACTGCTCTATTATTAACAGAACCATCCGAAATAAACATGCCTAAGAATTGCAACCAATCATCCATTTTATATTGGGTATCCCCTAATATCATATATTCTACATCAGGATATACATTTTTCATAGATTTCTGAAATCTTACCATTTTACCAATAACATTTTCTGCTTCAATGAGTTCATATTTTTTATCTCCTTTATTTTTCTCTCTTCGTTTAACATACAATTTATGATTTAATGTACATATTACTTCCACCTGTTTATTTTTTACATAATACATTTCACCTTTATGATCATATTCAAATTTGTTTACTGGATATTCATAAATCATATTTCCATTTATATTCAAAGTAGCTACTTTGTGTTTATTTATATCTATGTCTTTAATTTCAATCCATCCATTATTAGTTAAAATTTGTTGAGTTGGTAAAGCACATGCCATTTTGTCACCTATTGCAGGCAGACGTTCTTCTCTCACTCTAATTTTTGCTAAACGGAAGCCTTCCTCGCCTTCCGTAATGAAGGATTTGTCTACAAATCCGAGCTGTCCTTTTTTCGGAAACACAGAAGCATCACTTGCATTTTCCGAGTCAGATGAATCAGATGTGACTTTGCCAATTAATACCATTTTATCATCCAACGGAGTATTTTCTTTGATAAGTCCAAATTTATCCAAATGGCTATAATCGTACCCGGGTTTAATACCCGAGACATTTTTACTTTCAACATTGGAAAAATAAGAATTTATAGATGACCCTGACACTTTTCCACTCTCTTCTCTCGCCTCATATGTGGAAAAATAGGTAGTGTTGAATAATCCTCTTTTAATAGACCCTTCATTAATTAGAATAGCGTCTTCCACATTGTATCCAGTATAAGACATAATTGCAACGATTGCATTAACCCCATAGGGTTGCTCTTCCTTGTTAATATATTCCAAATATTTGGATTTTACGAGGGGAATTTGGCCATAATTTAATACCACCCCCATTTTATCCATACGCATTTGATAATTTGAATTGTAAAGAGATACCGCTTGTTTGCTTTGTCCGCAAGAAAACGCATCTCGAGTAATTGGGTTATTCTCAGGAAAAATCACCATATTACCTAGCACACCAAGGATTAACGACGGATCGATTTCTAAATGCGTATAATATTTTGATTTTTTCAAATCATCTACTCGTGTTGCAATAAGCGCTCCTTCTTCTTCGGCGGTATCGATGTAATCCACTACCGCTTTATTTTTATTAAATTCTGGTTCAACATGTCCAATAGTGTTTAAACTATTATAAAGCTCATGAATGTCATAAATTTTGTTATTCTTAGAATGAAATTTGTCATCCGATTTTTGTTTAAATCCGGTGATAATTTCTTCCCATGTAAATTTTCCAGAATTGATTAGCACAATAATGTCCTCTCTGTTGTAACTAGGTTTTTCATTGTCAACGTAATAAACGGGTCTACTGAGTCGCCCAGCATCCGTATAAATAAACATTTCGTTGCTTTCATAGTTGAAAGAGATACTTGTATATACTGGTATTAACCCATTTCGTCGAAATAATTTCAATAATTTTATTGTTTCAATTGGATTATCAACAACGCCTATCCACGACCCATTTACAAATACTTTTGTGACGGCTCCCAAATATTTGGGGTTACATTCTTGTAATAGTCGCAATGATGTTTTGGCTCGCAACCATTTTATCAATGGTTTTGCAGATGTTCCGCTCGTTATAAGCGTGCTAATAGACATGTGTTTATGCAAACCAATATTCCCACCATCAGGAGTATCTACCGGATCAATATATCCCCATTGTGATGCGTGTAATAATCTCGGACCAACGACTTTTGCACTAGCATCCAACGGCAAATTGATTTTTCTGAGTTGAGAGATGAAAGAATTCCACGATAATCTATTTAAATCTTGAACCGCTCCAATGCGTTTTGTGTGCGCCTCTGATCCCCAATTGCCTTTAAATGCCTTTTTAAATCCAGATTCAATAATACGTTCTTTGAAAAACTCTCTATAGTTATCATCTATTAAACTCAAAAAATTATTCTTATATTTGCCTTTGTGATAATAGTGTTCACTATCAATCTTCAATGAAATATCTCTTTTTTGGATCAAATAATATTCTCTGAAAAGATCGTATATTAATGAACCCGTTAATTCAACACGTTTAAATCTAAAATTATCTCGATCCGTCGGTTTTTGTTCTTTTTTATAAACTTGCAAAAGTCGCTTTACCATATATCCGATAAAATAGGCCTTATCTAAGAAATTCTTTTCACCGATATTTGGTAGAAAATAATTCATTAAAATATCCAGAACGCCGTTAATAGTCCTACGTTTTGTCAACAGCGCGATATATTGCAAAGCATTTTCCTGTGTAAATATTTTATTTGCATCATGAATGGATGGGATAAATAAATCTATGTATGATTCATTTTGTTTCAAATCAAGCAAACAATGTTCTATAATACTTTCGTCTGATACAACACCTAATGCCCGCATTAAAATAAATAAAGGAACAGGTTTACGTACATTTGGAACATTAACCACAAATTGTTCCATACTATATTTTATAGTGTTCACTGCTGCTGGTCCGGCTACGATTTTTACAGCAGTAGTGCGTACAGGTTTAGATGCGTCTTCAGATACAGAACGAATTTCAGCGGAATAGCTGTAGATGTTATCCGGCTTGTTTTTTTTGATATAAAGCATGTTGTCTGCAAATTTTTCTTGACTGACTATCGACTTTTCTTTACCATCGATAATAAAATAACCACCAAAATCATTTCTACACTCACCCATATTGAATCGCACTTCGGGGGTTAAATCTTTTAGAATACATAGATTCGATTGAAGCATAATTGGAAATCTGCCTAAATAAATTTGCTCTAATACAGCAGAATGTGTTTTTTTTTCATCATTTTCATAATATATAAAATCAATCTCTACATCATAATGAATAGTGATTCCATATGTCATATTTCTTAATCTGGCATCATTTGGATACATATAATGTGCGTAATTGTCATCATATATGATAGGTTTTCCAAAATAAATTTTATCGCCATTTTTCCCACCTAAATATAACAAACATTGATCGCGTTGTTCTGATTCTTCGTCTTCTCTCTCAATAAAACGTATAGGATTATTTTCTTTAAATACTCGATTAATACCCCCATTGAAAAAATCATTATATGATTCTAAATGGTGTGCCACTAGATTAGACGGATTATCTTTGAAATATTTATCAATGAGCTTCCATGATATATTTTCCATTATATTCGCATGTGTACTTCCTATAGCATTGGTCATTTTATATTATATTATACGTTTTTTTTATATTATAATATTAGTTGTTTAATTTTACTTTTTTTCATATACTCATTCACTTACGTTAGTCAAATACATTGATACCAGGCAACGTTTTTCTACATGTAAATAGCTGCTTATATAAAAATAAAAAAAAATAATATCGCCAATTAGATTGGTTGTCCGAGTTTAGCTCAGTTGGTAGAGCATTTGACTGTAGTAGTTTATACCTAAGTAATCAAATGGTCTTCGGTTCGAATCCGAAAACTCGGAATCTATTTTTTTCTTGAAAAAAGTTTTTTTCCAATTTTTCTAATTTTTTGTTTTAGTCTATGATTTCGTGTTTTTGTAGTATTTGCAAAGTTTGTAATAGTAAATCGTGTCCATGGTTGACTAGGTCTATCATTTAAAAAGGGTTTTAAATAATTCCATTGCCTATTTTTATCACAAAATTCAGCCGTACTAAATGGCGTTCCACACGAACTACCCCATCGCGCCATAAAAGACATATCTTTAATCATTTTGCTATCCGCTGCACACCCATCAAGTGCTCCCCTAGGAGCATAAGGTTTGGGTCTATCTGCTTGAGACATATACTCACGCCCATCTAAATCATAATGGGAGCATATGGTTCGCGAGCATTTGTTTTCTTTGTGTAAATATACATCATAATGGTCTGCAATTATTTTCAATGCCATATCTATATTTATTTTACCCTTATGTTCGTCCATTAAATCGGTTAAACGAACACGTCTTGCGCCTTGATGTCTTCTAATGTCATCAAACCCGGAATTATTACATTCCAAATTACGGATGCGTGGGTCATATGCCGAATTAAATCCCACAAAATACCCATTTTTGGTGCGTTCAGTATTATGATATTTAAGACCTAATTCTATGCGCATAATTTCATTTGTATTCGTATCACCAAATAACCATGAATTTGCATAATCTCCTGAATTTCCATCCAATAGTATTCTCTCATAATCATCCAGTGTATCTCCATATTGCATTGCTTTTCTTATTCGGCATGCGATAGTATAATTATTTTCATATACATTAAAACCACCTATGGTTGTTTCAGTGCCGAGTATACCTTTGCTTGTAACAAAAAAATCAGTACCACTCCATATCCACCCAGGACATGTTTGCATAAGTATTCGATTTCCTTTTGATGGATTTATGTCTAATATGCAATACATGTATTGCCCATCCACAAAATTGGAAAAACTATTGTGCGCGACTACTATTTTTCCATCTTCGGTATAATCGCCTACCGCGATAAAAGCGCTGCATCTGTCTGAGGCACCACCTTCTCTGCTTCCGGTAGCAGTAGACTCACTGCCATACCATGAATCTAGAAGGGTAAAATAATTATTCCATGCTAATATTTCATCAATCGTCGTTTTTGTTCCCGCCGCGGAACATCCCATGGCGATCCCTTCCATTTCTTCATAAATTTCTGGAAATTGTTTTATGATAGTATCCTTTAATGCATTTTTACCCGCTTCTATGAAAAAATCCCATGTTTTACCGAACTCGTTATATATATTGAATTGCAACATCTCTTGGATTTTTTTAAAATCTTCGGCAATCAAATATCCATATGCATATCCTCGTTCTTTTGGTGATCCTTTAATAGAAATATAGGTCCATCCATTTATTTTATGAGACGTGCCATTTTTTATTTTTTTGGTAAAAGTGGTAGACATACTAGTGTATTATATAATAATCAAATATAAAAATAAATAATATATTATGCTTGCTGCGTTACACCATTATTTTTACTCTTTTTCTTTTTGTCTTTCTTTTTGTCATTCTTTTTGTCCTTCTTAACATCGTCGGTATTGGATAACGGGGAAGGCGTTGTTTCAGCGATTGCATGATATACTCTTATTTTTGGATTCGCATGTGCTTCATCTGGATTTTCGGCGGTTGAATGTTTAGGAATAGGGATATTGAATATCTTAGACACTATGTGGAAAAAACTACAAATATAACCAGCTATAATAATAAAAAAGGCAATAATATCGCTTCTATAAATTTCTTGTTTCAAATAAAATTTATTGATTAATAAAAGTAATGAAAATTGCACTATTATCAATAGAAATGTGTCTTGTGTAGGGGTAACTAACTCGTATGTATGTCCAATATTAATTGCAAATGTCATAAATATCCAATCTACCCATGCATAAGGGAGTGCCATAGTTAACCCTTGTAAATACGTTAAATTTTTATATGGTAATGTTACATATTGTCCCCACATGCTTAAGGTCTGACCAATAATAAACAATGAAAAATATAATATATATTGAAGTACTTTAGAATTATTTTCAACTGGCATATTAAATATATATATTTAATATATATTAAATATAAATGAAATCAAAAATGAACATGAAATTTGTATTATTAGTATTATATTGGTTATTTCTTAATGTGATGGTAAACATTGCGTGTCAATTGGCATTTTTTTTACAAACTACATTAAAACCAGGTGCAAGTATATATGAAAAATTACTAACATCTGAATTTTGGGCAACGATAGAGTGGCTCTTTTTAATTCCCAGTCAAAGAATGGGTATTGCCTTTTTAAATCCTGCTCAATTAGCAATGTCGTCTTATGTATTTGGATTTTTAGCTCAAATAATTAGCAATGAGTTCTGGCTAAATATATACACAAGTATAGACGATTATATGGGTATGGTGTTAATATTGGTGGGAATGGGATTGTCTAAATTGAGAGCATTCGGATAACATCATTCGTATAGATACTCCTCCACTACCTACTTTGTCTTTTTGATCGCTTTAGAAACCATCCCTTCAAAACGAGAATCCGCCATAACCAAAGCCATAATAATAAATAATAATACAAATGGAACCAACACCAAAAACCAAGCAATTCCAGTATGACCATCTTTGCATATCAAATTCAAAATCCAAGTCCAAAACAAAACGTACATAAGTTTAACGATAAATACGAGTGTGGTGCTGGAAACGCGCGTAGTAAGGGATCCTAAATTGTATGTTCGGGTATTGCCAATATTTTGAATAACAGCCATGATTAGTCCAATCATAGAAACCACAAAATACAAGTATGCGGGTGTGCACAATTCTTTTACATTTCTAGGAAACGCCATTATAAAATAACATAATATAAAAAAATTATTTACATTATGTGGATATAGAGATTATGGATTATGTGTTATGTATTTTAGTATTTTATTCTATTTGTATGCAACAATTGATCTTTATATGGTAATGGATTTACAGGAGCAGGGTATCCAGCCAATGAATTCCACGTGCTTCCTAAACCATACATCATATTTCTTCCAACATTTGTTATATCTTGTGGTATTATTCCACCTCCCATTTTTCTCGTTTTATTTTTCCCTTTCCTTCCTCCCTTAAAAATAGGTTGAGGATATAATTGTCCGTCTCTCTCTGATATAGATTGAAGATTGGGGTCTTTCGATATATCATATTGTCCATAGTGATTGGTAACGCCAGGAACGCCTTGAACTCCTGGCCAAGTTCCTACATTAGAAGTCCAACTTTTACCTACAAATGGTGCAACACTTGCACCACTCGTCAATACACTTGCCGTTCCACCCATTTGTTTTACACTACTAAATGCATCACAACCACACCCTCCTCTTTTTCCTCTACCAGATTTTAAATAACATGTACCAGGACAATTGGGGTGGCATCTACATCCCTTTCTGCACCTGCATCCAGAGCCACATACTTTGCATGTAGGTATGTCTTGGGGTCTAACATAACCACCTTTAAAAAGATTACTGATAGAACATGCATTGCAAGTTCCACCTCTTTGTCTTCCTATACTTCTTCTTTTACGCGCACAACCCTTCATTTTCCATACTCTTTGTGATTTTTTATGTCCCGATCTTTTTTTTGTATTTGATCTACGACTATTTTTTCTAGTCCCCATATCTAATATATATTATATGAGTAAAATAAATTATTCAAACTTTTGGAATCGTTCGATTACAATTTATTCGATATCAACATGCGTAAGCAGATGTCTTCTACAACACATTTTTTTCAAACCTAACTCATCCATAACCTCTCCCTCGGGTGTTTTTTCATTAAATTCTTTTGTTAAATATAAAACTTTATCAACATCCATATCTCTTGCCAATTTTCTCTTCCTAACCTCTTCCACATAATAACGATATTTATCTGCGATCACGTTACCACACGAGAAACATTTAATTGGGATTATCATCTTGCTTATAATATAATAGTAATAGTTATTTATATTATAATTTCGCAATCAATTTTTTTATTTATTGGGTTATTCATTGGGTTATTCATTGGGTTATTCATTGGGTAACAATGAACAACCTTTACCGCTGCATTTATTCATATAATAATAGCTGTCGATAGATATTGGTAACCGCTCCTTACTATCATCTGTTTTGTATGTAGGTCCAGCTGGACCTCCTGCAACGCATTTATTACCATTTAACCACCCACAACAAGAACTATTTTTGCAATTTTTTTCAGTTAACTTAGAACAAGCTTCTTCTAAATGTACTGAATCTCCTACATATTCTTTGCAAAAACTTTCACCTGGGTTCGTCATATCATCTATAGAATCTAAACTAACGTTGCCTACATTATTCATGTCACCTACGTCACCTACACTACTCATCGACTCAATCGTAACTACTTTCACCAATTTAGGAGGCGGGTAATTATCTAAATGAACCCCTTTCAATCTAAATAAAAAAATTACACCAGTAATTACACTGACAACTAACAAAATTCCAACATAATTCATCTTCAAATAATTTATAATATCAACAAAAATATTAGTTACACTACCCATACAAAGCTATACTATACTATAGTAATAAAAATAAAATTATATAGCACCTACTAAAACGTGTTTTTTAGATGTTTTCACTTTTTTATGCATAACTTCACTATCCTTATCTTTATCTTTATGGAATTTACCATGACACGTCTCACATACTGACATCAGATTAGCGATATGATTTTTATGAAATATAGACCCTCCTTTGCTAACTTGATTTATAATACCATCCTCATTTGCATAACTTTGGTGTTGCAAGTGATGAACTTCCACACTCATATTTTCATTACACATTTCACACATTCCCATCAACTTTTTATTGTTAAAATGGGATGTCTTGAGAGAAAGAATACTCGCCGATTCTGAATTATATTTGGTTCGAATATTATGTGCCATAGTTAAAAAATCTTCGGGTAAATTCAATGACCTACACACTTCTAAACCATACATATTGTCTCCTGGACCATCTCGTAATTTTCTATCATAAACCAATATATCTTTTTCTCTATCATAAATAACCGCCATATGTTTTAGAACCACTGATTCAGCATCACGTATTTCATCATAATGAATAATTTCGTGTAAATGTGTTGCAAATATAAAACTGCTTTGCTTTGAATGTAGTGTTTTTACTCCCGCAGTAAATATACTAATAGCAGATATGCTTTCAGTTCCGCTGCATAATTCATCACCTAAAATCAGACTTTTTCCATCGGCTAAACGCAAAATAGTACGTAATTCGGACATTTCTACTGCAAATGTGGATAGACCTTTGAAAATGTTATCATTACCAAGAATGCGTGTAAAAATATATTTATATGGGCAAAATTGAAAAGAACTACATGGAACATACAACCCAGATTGAGCCAGTATAACGGCTATTCCTAGTGCGCGTATAAAACTGGTTTTACCTACTGCATTTGTTCCGTATAATAACACACCATCTACAGAACCTCGACCCAAAGCAATATCGTTTGCTACATACAATTCATTTTGCTGAAGATGTTCAATTAAACTATGTCTCAAATCTTTTGCATCTACAAATGATTTTGAAGCATTTATAATTTCTGGTTTGCAGTAATTGTATTTTCGAGCAATGGATGCCTTTGCATAAACTACATCTATTGTCGTAACGAAATCAATAATAGAATCAAATTGTTCCTGAAACCCTTCTAATTTTGTCAGTATTTGTAAATATATATTCGTAATTAAATCCTTCATTTGAATTTTAATAGTTGAAATATTTTTACAGATTTCTTTTATTTGACTACTGGTTATACAATCGTTACTAGTGCTTTGTGTAAAACATTCAATCGTCTCGTTGGTACATATAAATTCGAATACCTTTGCTTGCCCATTATATGATGATGTATAACTGAGTATTATGCTGCTTGCCGTAGCCGTAGGACATAATGAGCTCAACGATTGTTTTAAAATTTGACATCTACGTTTTGTTGCAAGTAAACTAAAACTATTTTTTTCGGTTTCATGTAATTTAACATAATCGTTTTTGATTTTGGCTGTTTTGGCGGTCTTGGCCGATTTTTCGCATTCTAATATACGCTCATTTAGATAGAATCTTATGGCTTCTAATTTATCGTTCGATTCTGATAATAATTCCATTTTTTCATCCAATTCAACATCAACTCCTTTTTTAATAAAATTAACTTCAAATTGCTGTGTGGAATCAATTTCTTCACATAATTCTATTGCCATGTTGTTTTGTAAAAATTGAATAAACTGATCACAATGCGTTGATATAGAACTAGAGTCAAAACCAGACCCAGTCCCAGATCCAAAACTATTGCTTACTTTTTTTGCATGGAGATAAGTCATCAATGTTGAGTCACTTTGACAACTAGTAAATATGGTTTTAATCACGTGTAAATTATTGTAAAATTGACATAATGATTTGGGGGAGATTTTTTTAATAAAAATTTGCCGATTTAATTTGGAAATATCTTTAATGATACTCAAGTTAGTTTTAAGAAACTCGTAATCAGAATATTTGGCAAGTATATATTCAGTAATATCGTATTCTTGTTGTAGATATGTGACGTTTGTAGACGGATTCAATAAATTATATGAAAAACGTCGTTTACCCATAGAGGTTAAACACAGATTCAACATTTTTTCAACAGAAGAATACTTTCCAGTATATGTATTGTCATCAATGATGTTCAATTGTTTTAATGAATGATTGGCTAGTATTAATCTATCTGAACTATTCTCGAATTTGGGTTCACTAATTTTATTTACTAGATTTGGATTATGTTGATAAATAAAATCTAATAAAAAACAGAATGCTTGAGTTGCGATAGCATTTTCGTAAAAATTTTGTGAAAAAACAGAAAAATCGGAAATACTATAAAAGCGCTCCAACAATGCCTTTTGATAATTTTGTTTTTCACTATTTAACACACGCTGCATAATCTCCGTGTTTGATTTTGTTCCGGTTGTTGTTGTTAATAGATTCATTTTATGAATAGTAGAACATTGAATATTTGCATAACTAATTATATTATCTATTTCTTTATCTGTGACATTTGCGATTATAATTACCTCGCATGGATTATAAATGGAGATGAATCGTTCTAATTCATCAAACGTAGTGGGACTATTTAAATAAGTCTCTTTAAATTCAAATATAGAAGTTTCTCCTGTGTAAATATTAATATTTGCTAGACCTACATAAACCATTTTCTTATTTGCAACTCCACTACCATGACTACCATTTTTCTTGGAAAAATACTTGCTAGTTAAAATGCTAGGTTCAACTACATTTATCCAAATGCAAGTAGTATTATTGGTTATCTTTATTGCATCATGAGAGAAATAAGTACCTGGACTGAAGATTCCGGCTAGACTTCTGGTAGTATTCGATTTTTGTTCGTCTTGGTTATATACAACTATTGTGTACCCTGCTTCTTGCATTTTTTTTATATATTTGTCAATCATATAACACCCAAAACCTGCCATAACTACACTAGCATTTCCAATGCTAATATTTTTTGATGCAATATTTAAATCGCAAATACGAGAAAAATCTTCTATTTGTGATCCAGAGATAAGACTCGTCGTTTTATCTTGAAGTGCATATGTTTCATGGAAACTTCCTACTTGCATAAGCAAAATAGTATTTGTCCCATATTCTGATTGATATTTATTTGTTAATTCAAAATATTCTTTTACTAGTGCCATGTTGTTATATTATGTATATCCTTAACATAATATATTTTTCTCTCTTTACGTCATTTTTATATATTGTTTTGATAACAATATATACATTATTGATGGTCAATATGTAGAACATATGTCTGATATAATTACAGATAGTCTTACTGAAAAAATTCTAGACCCAAATGTTAGTCGTAGCAACAATAATCGTCAAAATACTGATACCTACTTCTGGTATTGCGATCCATTTGGATGTGCATTGTTGTGTGAGGCTTTTTGCCAAAATTGTTGCATCGGTTGCATATTCCTTCGCTAAAGCTGTGGAATATAATTGAATAATGTAGTAATAGAGCAATTATTTCGAATCTAATACTATGAATTGATCGTCAGGTAAACCTATACCAAGGGTTAATATTTTCTTCTTTAAGTAACTGAATGTTTTATATTCTAATAAAGGAATCGTATAGTGCAAAAATTTTAATAATATTAACATCCATGTAGCATAAAAGGGTAAAATAGTTTTTGCTAAATGTTCTTTCAAAATACCCTGTTTATATTTTTCATTGTAAATAGAAAATTCGGCATTAAAATTTTGTTCTTCATTTTTATACATAACTTTATGTCCATGTGCCATAGTGTTATCGTGATTCAATCTCCATACAAATTTTTTGATTTTTTTTTTATCAATATTCATAAAATGTTGCATTTTTGTCATTATACTATGTTCATTATCGGTGAATATATCCACATCTATATCACTTTTGCCGGGAAAATAATCACCTCTTTGAACACTTCCAAAATATAATATTTTAGTATCTAAATATTCACTTAATTCTTTAAAAAAAGAAACAATATTATCGGGTAATTTATTATTTGTAGTTTCCATATTACACTATAATTATATAAAAAAATATAAAAAATATAACATGTTGAATATTACATATTACATATCTCCGGTATCTTTCAGAAAATTATGCATTAAGGTGTCCGCATTATTATTTGTAATTTCACCTGATAACATAGCAGCTTCAAATGTCTTACGAATAACATTATTTGGTGCATTGCTGCCTATTTTTAATAGTCCGTGAGCTCTTAAATATTTTTTAACTTCATTTATGGATGTCTTCTTTAGTTCTTTATGAGCATTTATGACATTTTTACGTGTATGTCCAGATTTAATTAATATAGACACTTTGTTATATATTTTAGATTTACCCAATGTATATTTTCTACGTATAGTTCGTTTTATCAATTTTCTAGGTTCATTTATTAGTATACTTAATTCATTTTCTGGAGGTGGTGTAACTGGTCTAGCAATAATAGGATTGTTCATAATAGAATTATCTGTAATAGGATTGTTCATAATAGAATTATCTGTAATAGAATTATCTGTAATAGAATTATCTGTAATAGAATTACTTGTAATAGCATTACTAGCAAAAGGCTCTATGATAGACACATCTTCAGTATAATTCATATTCATCGGCTCAGTATTCACTATTAAATGCGACATGTTCGCTGAAGCTACTGGAACTAGAACTGGAACTGGTGCCGAAATAATTGGTCGTTGAATTAAATTTTGTGTCATCATCGTATTTTCTTGCATTTGTTGTGACTTTATTTTATTCTTTAATAATTCTAGCTTACGCTCCCTATCAGAAATAATATTAGAATGCAAGATGGGTGCATTTATAATTTCTGTATTTGCAATAGGACCGGATGAATAATTTTTTTGAGTATGATTCCACGTTCTATAGGTAGGTTTCATCCCATTTTTCAAACATCCGTATGGGACGGAATTGTCAGTAGAATAATTTAGTTTCATTTCTACTGGCTGCATAGGTAATGGCGATATAAATTGTGTGGGTAATTGTGAGGGTAATTGTTCCATTAATTCTTCAGGAAGTTCCAATTCAACGTGAGGACTGCTATAACCAGTTCCCCCACTACTTGTATAAGTATTTGGATTTCTCAATGTTCTATTTGCTATTTGCTCTCGTTTCCTTTGCTGCATTTTTTCTGTTTTCAATTTTTCATTCACGTCTTTATTTTGTTTGGAAAGACTTGTTAAATAATTAATAGAATCATAAAATTCATCTGTAAATTTACCCGCATCAGTTTGTTTATTACTTAATACATTGACAGCGGACTGATTTAAATTAAATTTATTTCTGTTATTGTCATCCTTTTCTCGTTTTTCCTTTATTTTATGCTCCTTTATTCTATTTAAAAATTGTTTTTTTAATGAATTTGGATTAATTAACAAGGGTTGTGTATGACGTTTTTTTTCTGTCATTTTTTTAGATCTACCCCCAGAAAGGTTAAATATTTCTGGATTAATTTTAATTGTTTTTTTAAGATCAGACATTTGTATTACTATATGAATGAAAAACAATTTACCGAATAAAACACATTACATATTACACATACATCAATTTTATACTATTCGCTCTAGATTCACTCTCTTTTCTATTTTTGACTTCATCATTTTTAATATATAATTCAAATCCCTTTTCTAAATCTTTCAATGTAATTTTTGTTTTTTCATCAGGTAATTTACAAAATATTCGTCTACTATGTGCTATTTTTGTTTTCGCCAACAATGTTTCTATATCTCTTCCAAAAAATTTAAAATAAACTATTTTTTTTTCAAACCATTCCCCGTTAATTTTAGAAGTATCTGCAATACTCCAATTAATATCATGTACCTTTTTAAAGAATATTTTACATAATTCCTCTCCTTTATAGTCATCTGTTTTAAATCTCCACGTGAACCGAGAATCTAATCCTTGGTTGTAACTAAAAAAACACTCCTTTAATTCTTCTTCATATCCAGCAATTATAACCATCAAATTTTCTTTATGATTGCTAAGCGCCTCACATAACGTGTCGATACATTCCTTCGAAAAGCTATCCCGCTTTTCAGTATTACCCAAAGCATATGCCTCATCTATAAAAAGAACTCCATCTAAACATTCATTGATTACATCTCTCGTTTTGGTTGCAGTTTGTCCTAAAAATCCAGCCACTAAATCGCTTCTAGTCACCTTTTTAAATGTACCTTTCTTCAAAATACCCAATTTACTAAATATGTTACCCATAATTTTTGCCACTTCGGTTTTACCAGTTCCAGGTGGGCCATAAATAACAGTATGCATAAAATCACAACAGGTTTTATCAGAAGATTTGTGCAAATCCTGAATAAAATATATGATTTGATCTACTATATTATTTTTCATATCTGCCATACCAATCATATTATTTAATTCCAGCAAAGGCACATGTATGTTATGCAATGCTTTCATATTAATGTTATATTCTATATTGTCATCTAGCGGGTAATCCTCCAACATTTTTAATAAATCAGTTACATTATTTATTTCCATATCAACATTGACCTTTTTCTTTTCCACTATATTTTGTTTGGTATTATCGAATGGAGAAAAAGTTCCAAAATTAATTTGTGTATTGTACACAGGGTTGTATATCGATGTATTATCAAAGGTATGTAAGTATTTACTGCGGGTATTTATTGGTCTTGGTTCATTATGTTGTACGTATATGCTATCATCCATAAATTTGTTTGGATCAGCGGATTCAATTGTTTTCGATTTTAAAATATCGAACGAATTCCATCCAGCAACATCAGGAGAACCATAATTATGTAAATAGAAATCATCATTTACCTTTTTAATAAAATTTTCCAATTCTTGTCTTGATGGATGAGAATCTAATCGTTCTTTAAATTTTTGTGTAATTTTTTGATTATTTGGTGTTTTTTGTTTATTATCCAATTCATCCAATAATGTATTTTTTAATACATTTTTATTTAGATTATTTGGATTATTTGGATTATTTGGATCACTCATACTTGTTGTTGTATAATAAATATGAAATATTGCATTTATATTATATTATATTTATATATATTCTTTCACATTCGACTTCGTGTACCTTTTCCTCAGTAGCAAAAATATACTATACGTAAACAATTTAAAAATAAATTGAAATGAATAATAACCTATAAATGAATGCAATAAATATAACAATGACAAGCATTCAAGGTCAACAAAAAAAAGAAATGGATAAAGAAATGAAAAAAGAAATGGAAAACGAAATAAAAAAAGAAATAGAATTACAACGAGAAAGAGAACGGGAAATTTCTGATACTACTACTATAACAGACGAACCATATATTGAAACACCATGGAATATTATCGAGTCATATTTCAAGGGTCATCATCTTGAACGATTAGTCCGTCATCAAATAGAATCATATAACAATTTTGTTGGATATCAGATCACTAAAACCATCGAAATGTTCAATCCTGTTCGGATTGCATCTGATCAAGATTATGATCCCAAGTCAGGCAAACATGCCTTGGAAATATTCGTCACCTTTGAAAATTTTCATATTTACAGACCACAGATTCATGAAAATAATGGCGCGACAAAACTAATGTTTCCTCAAGAAGCGCGATTGAGAAATTTTACATATGCTTCCGCTATGACTATTGACATCAACGTCAAATTTGTAGTCAGGAATGGTGAACATCTAGAAAATATGCAGACATTTTATAAAACATTGCCTAAAATTCATATTGGAAAATTACCTATTATGTTAAAATCAAATATTTGCGTATTGACGCAATATAAACACGTAGAGCATAGACATACAGGTGAATGTAAGTTCGACGCAGGAGGATATTTTATTATAAATGGGTCAGAAAAGACAGTATTAGGTCAAGAAAGAGCCGCTGAAAATAAAGTATATTGTTATAATGTATCCAAGAATCAAACAAAATATACCTGGTCTGCGGAAATAAAATCTGTTCCTGATTTTAAATGCATATCTCCAAAACAAATAACCCTGTATGTTTCCTCTAAAAATAATGGATTTGGATTTTCCATATACGTTCAATTACCCCGCGTTAAACAAGCGGTCCCATTATTTATTGTGTTTCGTGCATTGGGAATATTATCAGATAAAGAAATTTGTGAAAAGGTTGTATTAGATATCGAAAGCGATAAGCAAAAGGAACTTGTGCAAGGATTACAAGCATCCATTATTGAAGCAAACGCATTCATGACACAACAAGAATGTATTCGATATATTATGGGACATGTAATGTACACACCTATTAATATGGACAAAGAGACCGGTGCAAAGAAGAAATATGATTTTACTCTTGAAATATTGAACAATGATTTATTTCCTCATTGCAATACGCATACGCAAAAAGTTTATTTCCTCGGTTATATGACGAATCGATTATTACAAGCCAGTTTTGAATGGACGAAACAAGACGACAGAGATTCTTATGTAAATAAACGCATTGATCTTACTGGCACCCTGTTGAATAACCTATTCAGAAATTATTTCAATAAATTGGTAAAAGATATGGAAAAGGCGGTTATTAAAGAAATTAATACTGGTTCTTGGAAATCAACCGACGACTATCAAAGCATCATTAATCAGACAAATATTTATAAAATTATCAAATCAACGACGATTGAGAATGGATTGAAACGAGCATTGTCTACTGGTGATTTCGGAATCAAACATATTAATAGTAATAAAGTGGGTGTTGCGCAAGTGTTAAATCGTTTGACGTATGTTTCTAGTTTAAGTCATGCGCGCCGCGTATCCACTCCCACAGACAAAAGTGGTAAATTAATTCCGCCTCGTAAATTACACAACACGACGTGGGGGTTTTTATGTCCTGTGGAGACTCCAGAAGGTCAATCTGTAGGTATAGTTAAAAATTTGAGTTATATGACACACGTGACCATCAATTCTAATAGCATGCCTATACATGAATATGTAGCGCCGCATATTATCGACATTCAAAATTTAACAGCACTTGAACTTCATGACCGCGTTAAAGTATTTATAAATGGTGCTTGGATAGGAGTTGCTATTGATCCTGCTGAATTATTTAAAATGCTCAAGGACAAAAAATACCAAGGCATTATTAACATTTATGCGTCCATCGTGTTTGATTATAAATTAAATGAGATTCGAGTGTGTAATGATGGAGGAAGAGTAACCCGCCCAGTTTTGCGAGTGAAAAACAACAAGATCATTATTAATAAATCTGTAATCAAAGATATCCAATCGAATAAATTGAATTGGGATGATTTGCTCACAAATAGCAAGCTAGATGAGTCTGTTGTTGAATATATTGATCCTGAAGAGCAAGCATGGAGTATGATATCAATGAAACCCGGTGATTTAAACCAAACTGCTGCTAAATGCAGTTCTAGTAATGACAATATTTACAACTATACTCACTGCGAAATTCATCCCAGTACTATATTCGGAGTCATCGCATCATGCATTCCATTCCCTGAACACAATCAGTCACCTAGAAATACATATCAGTCTGCAATGGGTAAACAGGCGATGGGAGTATATGTTACTAACTACGAACAACGCATGGATAAAACGGCGTATGTGCTGAATTATCCGGCGCGTCCCTTGGTAGATACTCGATTGATGAATATGATTGAACTCATGAAGATTCCGTCAGGATGCTCAGTTATCGTTGCCATTATGTCGCATTCCGGTTACAATCAAGAGGACTCTTTGTTATTCAATAAGGGATCCATTGATCGAGGATTATTTCAAGCCACTATTTATCATACTGAAAAGGATGAGGATAAACAAAAGATTAATGGTGATGAAGAAATTCGATGCAAGCCGGATCCTGCAAAGACGAAAGGTATGAAATTCGGAAATTATAATAAAATTAATGGTAAAGGTATCGTCCCCGAAAATACTTTGGTTGAAAATCGTGATATCATTATTGCTAAAATAACGCCTATTAAAGAGGCGCGAAACGATCATACAAAGGTGATTAAATACGAAGATCAAAGTCGTATTCATCGCACAACAGAGGAAACGTTTATTGATAAAAATTATATTGATCGAAATGGCGACGGATATAATTTTGCGAAAGTTCGTCTACGCAATGTCAGAAAACCTGTCATTGGTGATAAATTTAGTTCGAGACATGGTCAGAAGGGAACCATTGGAAATATTATACCCGAGGATGATATGCCTTTTACTAAATCAGGAGTTCGTCCGGATATTATTATTAACCCTCATGCGATTCCATCTCGTATGACGATCGGACAGCTTAAGGAGACGATTTTGGGGAAGACCTTGGTGGAGCTTGGCTTATTTGGAGATGGTACTAGTTTTGGTGAATTAGATGTCAACTCTATATGCAAAGAGCTGCAAGATGTCGGATACGAATCAAACGGAAATGAAATCATGTACAATGGATTAACTGGTGAACAACTGGAATGCAGTGTCTTTATTGGACCAGTGTTTTATCAGCGTCTTAAACACATGGTCAGCGACAAACAACATAGTCGTTCTATTGGACCGATGGTCAATTTGACGAGACAACCTGCGGAAGGACGATCGCGTGATGGTGGTCTCCGCTTTGGAGAAATGGAGAGGGTACGTACACATTATTTAACTTATTATCTTATTTTGCAACATAAATTAACTCAATTAATCAATATAACTAACCTTTATCTTCCTTATTATCTTTATTATCTTATAACAACAGGATTGTATGATCTCACATGGTGCGGCCAGATTTACTCGTGGAAGAATGTACGAAGCGTCGGATAAATATCAAGTACATGTGTGTAAAAAATGTGGACTTATTGCTTCATATAATGACGAAATGCATATACATCATTGCAGAACTTGTAACAATAGAACTGATTTTGCTTATGTCGAAATTCCATATGCATGCAAATTGTTATTTCAAGAACTCATTACTATGAATATTGCACCTAGAATGATTACGAATCATTAGTTGCGTATATAGTACTATCATAATCCTTCGGCTAGCGCCTTCGGATTATAGTCAGGAAACATCAGCTTGCAAGCAAGCCTACGTTTCCCTCCAATAAAAATCAATAAATAATGTATAGAAATATTTTGTGTATATAATATATATATTTTTTTATGAATTGGGAAAGCATGGATCATTCCTTTTGTGAAAGCAAAATATTAGGATTACCTGAATACATCAATTCTATCACTTCTTTATTTATTAGTGGATTTGGACTGCTGGGATTATTCAACACACCAAAATCAAACATGTATGTGGATGTAATATATGCATTACTATTTATTGTTGGATTTGGAAGCGGTGGATATCATTGGACGGGGAATATAGGATGGGCAATGTTCGATGAAATGCCTATGATATTTTCTATATTTGCAAGCATTATTTATATAGATTCTGTTAGCGCATATTCTTTGTCTAAAGCTGCAGAGTATAATCGGGAAACGTCGATTTGCTACCCTAATTACACCCAAAAATGTAAATTGTTGATATATTTGACGAATATGGTAGGATTTGTTATATGTAACACTATGAACAATTATCGTAGATTGTTTCCTGGGTTTTTTGCGTTAGTTATGCTGTATATGTACTACAAAGTTTTTGAACTATATAAAATTACAACTCCACTTATGAAAAAAATTACTATCAACAAAATGTACTTTGCATTGAAAACAGTTTCAATGAGCGCTATTATATGGGCAACTACTGAAGTATCATGCACATTTATAGCACATCCTATTTTTCTGATAGGACATCCCATGTGGCATTTTTTTGTCGGTCACGGATTTTATAACATGATTCAAATTATTTATTATGTCGATAAAAATGATATGAATTATAACATATCTTATAGCTATTTGTACATAATACGTATTACAGCCACGCCCGCTCAAATGGCGAATTAGGGGTATACGACTTAAAAAAAGACACTACACTACAACGTAATCCAAATCTACATCTACAAATGTATTACGCTTATCATTCTCTTCCTTTTCCTTATCATTTTTCTTTTCTTTTTCACTATCGCTATCACTATCACTATCACGATCGGCTTCATCTTCTTCTTTACTAAACCCAACACTTATAATTTCATACCAACAATCCATACAAATTTTACGATGATTCAACACTAACATGACAGAGTGTTTGTTTTCTAAACACACAGGACAATCCTCCATTTGTGTGACGATTTCATATCTACCAATGGTAACAATACAATCCATACACATACCATTTCGTGTCTCTGTAACCACCACAGGAATATTATTATTACAACGCGTATAATTACAGCATTTTATGAAGTCGGGTTGCGACATTTTATTATTGTTATATAAATATAAATAATAAAATATAAATATATATGACGATTACATTTTTCAAAGATATTTCAAATTTTTCCAATACTGCTGATTATTTACCAATACTAAATGGAGTTTTGGTAGTTGAAACGATAGTACTTGGTTTAGCACTCGTTCAACTGAAACATTCCAAATATCTTCAACAATGGTACAATAAATTTGGGTTGTCTGCTGTATTAGCTGAGACAACTCTCGTTATGACAGGCATTATCATTGCACGCTTCCTTTATCACTATTTTTTCAAAACGTTTTCCATTTGGACATTCGTTTTATTAGCGGTTGCAATTCAAATAGTACATGATCTGTCATTCTATCAATTTTTAATAAGAATCCCATATGGAACAAATTATATGCTAGATGTATTGAAAAACTATACATCTGAAATGCGTTATTCTGCTTTAATGAGAGATAGTGCAATCATTTCATCCTCTTGTCTATTGGGGTCTTATTTAGCAACGATGTCATTCAATATGAATATCATCAACTTAATTATTACCACCTATATTATACCTTATGCGATTTATTCATAACCCATAAATTATTTGGACATAGCGAGCAATTTGTAAACTGCCAATGTAGTCAATGTAAATAATATACCTCCCCACAATGTATCAATAATCGCAGTTTTAACAGACCAATTCTTAAGCAATGCTAAAGTAGTCAAATCATACACTGAATATATTACGATACCTAATAAAAATGCTTCATATATGCTGCGACCATCTTTTATTATAAAATAATATAATCCAAAAACTAATGCTACATAACATAAAATAGCCGCATACATATTCAATTTTATTCCTGAGCCTTGAACCAGTGATATTTGTTTATCAAAAAAGTCTTTCATGATATACAAGTAAATAGAGTCAAATAGAGTAAGCGTTACTGCAACGAGTAATATCGTTCTTATTTCAATCTTTGCCATTATATATTTTAGCTATATTATATTTTATTTTATTTGTGTTGCGGTGTTTCGTTTTTTGTTTTAGCAGAATAGTTATAATATTTTTCATTTTGAAGATTTTTATCGTTTATAATATATATATATGTCAATCGGTTATACAAATCCTATATCTAGTTCTGGTGGAAAAGCCTATGCTTTCCCAAGATTCAGCATGCAATTGGGAGGAGGTATCCCTGGATTTATTCCTCAAGCAGTTCAAACGACTGATAATTATGATGAATTCGCTCAAAGTCGTTTTTTATTGAGACAAGCTTGGAATAATAGTTACGCACAACAAATCAGTCAATCTGGTATCGGCCATACCCGATGCACCCCTTTTCGTGCGGTCAACAACGCCGGCGATCTTTTAAGTCGTCAAAATTATTCTTGTGGTGGACCATGCCAGGCGTTCCAAAGTCGCCCCAACCAACATGGTATTAAGCCTCTTATCGGTCATATTCAAGACCAATGCGATGGCTCTGGAGTCCCCCCATCCAGCTGTAACATTAAATACGTTTATGATAGTTCCGATTACTCTAGATTTTTAAAACAAAAGGCTATCAACAAGAACTACAATGATTTATCTTATAGTGGAAACAATAACTCCGCAGGACAATCCGCTTACAGAGCTATCAGAAGATATTAAACGTCCCTTTCATTTTATAGACGAAGAAGTTAAGAGTGAAATAGTTTTCTAATTTACAACCCCACCCGCTTATATTATAATATATTTATAATATATGACCTCTCTGGCTTTCAAGCAATATTGCAATATCCCATTTTCCGGTGGAAGTTATAGTAGCAGTCCTATTTTAGGCCCTATCTCACATCAAGCACCCGGCCAAATCCCGTATCATAGTTATGGAATGTTAGCTGGAACAAGACCCACACCACCCATGTTTGGGTTTGGAGATGGAGCTAGTCTTCAGCGCCATCAATATGCTAGGACTGCTTGGTCGGATGAAGCCACAAAAACGGGCACCACGATGAAATCTCCTTTGAAACCAACTTCGGTGTTTAATGCGGGGACCCAACGAAGTTATTTGTTATCACAATCGACAAAATACATCGCCCCTACAGATTCGAGCTCATTTATAGCTACACGTAAAGCGAGAGCAGTAGGTAAATCGGGGATGAAAATCGGGTTGCCTGTAGATGCCCTATTGACGTACAAAAATTACAATCGCAATGACGTTAAAACGGCATTGAAATCAGTTAGAGGAGGAGGGTCAGTAGCGCCTGCTAAAAAAGGCTCGATTTTTAATCACTATTTATCTAATAACAATCAAGGAGCAGGATGGGGTGGTCTTGTCACACAAAACTATTAGGGGATGCACCGGAACCGAAGGTGTAGTTGCAGACCCAGAATACGGAACGCTATTGGAGTATTCTAAAATTTTATTTATATTGTTTAGTAACTATATAGATGAATAAATTGATTGTTGAGTATCTTGGTACACTTTTTCTGATGTTTATAATATTGTACACGGGCAACTACATTGCAATTGGAAGCGCTTTGGCCATCGGTATATTATTAGGTGGTGCCATTTCAGGAGGCAGTTTCAATCCTGCAGTGACCATTGCACTATGGGCTGCGGGTAAATTGTCCGCAGATGATATCCTACCTTACATAGTAGCAGAAATTGCAGGAGCTCTATCTGCATTCCAATTGCTGAAATTTATAAGGGTATAAGGTTATACATGTTTTGGAGGAAAACGCTGACGAAGCGAAGCGAGTCGAAGTTTTCTGATTATATTCCGAAGGCGCCAGCCGAAGGAATATGATTTAGAATAAATATTCCACATATATAATAATTTCTAGCATTATTATATATAACTATGCCAAGAAGATCAAGATCTAAAAGTAGAAGTAGAAGAAGACGAGGAGGTGATGGCGAGTTAGTGCAACCTAGTTATGGGACGACTGGGGTCCAATCATTGGGTCAAAGTGCCATGACAGGAGTTCAAAATGTTGGTCAAAGTGCTATGACAGGAGTTCAAAATGTTGGTCAAACCGCTCAATCTGCGTTGAATGTGGCTGAAGAAAAAACCAAACAAGGACTTGCGGTTGCCAGTCAAGGTGCAAGCAGTTTATGGTCTAGTTTAAAGTCAGCGTTTGCACCTGCACCAGCGCCAATGCAAACATATGTCCCATCAGCGCCAGCTCCAACATATACACAACCCTTGGTGCAAGGAGGAAAACGAAGCAAACGACGAGGTGGGTTTGCTGGATTTTTAAAAATGTTTAGTCAAAAACGATCAATGGGTCGAGGACAAATGAGATCTATGGGAAGAACTAGAGGAAGAGGTCAAAGTAGAAATCGCAGAGGTGGTGTAGCAGTGCCTTATAGCATGGATATTTGGAGAGAGCACGGCAAATTTCCGACAGCTGTTGGGGGATCAAAAAGAAGAAGACATCGAAAAGGAGGTGCGGTTACCCCATATAGTGAGGATATTTGGAGAGAGCATGGAAAATTCCCGACAGCTGTTGGGGGATCAAAAAGAAGAAGACATCGAAAAGGAGGTGCGGTTACCCCATATAGTGAGGATATTTGGAGAGAACCCGGGGTTTACCCAAAAGCTGTTGGGGGATCAAAAAGAAGAAGACATAGAAAACACTAAATAAAATAGTAATAATAATAATATTGAGATTATATATTATAATTATTAAAAAATATGAAATTACTTAATAACAAACATGAACATGTCGATGCTATAGCAGCTTGTTTACAACCGGAACGTGTAACACCCACTAAGGCTCCAAAGAAACATCTATGTCTCACTGAATATAACACTATTATCCCACATTATGTGGATAAAACAGATAAAGATAACATTATAGTACCGAGGTATCCAGATAATGCGCCATCAACTACATCTAAACATTTTGTAACTATTTCTGAACAAAATTTGGTCAAAAAGTAGTATTAACTTTTTCTCTCTTGATTCATAAATAACAAAGTAAAATAGGTAAGATATTTACCATACTACAGCCATATTAGCGACGTTTATTCATCAAACAATATAACACATATATCGCTAATAATCCTAAACTAGCATAATAGATTTGCACTATGGGGTCATCGGGAAGACTAAATAGCTCAGCATTTTTAGCAACTCCTTGACCAAATCCACTCATATTAGAAAAAGCTTCTGCACACACCTTTCCAGTAATAGGATTTTTCCTATCCGAGAAACTACATGCATCCATATTTTGGATATCTACTACAGATACAAAATGGGTTTCATTCGACGAATTACTATTATTATCTATCGTTTCCAACGTAATTTCTTGGCAATCGGGAGTAGCGCCACTCATAAATGATTGCATGATTGTGAATGGGTTTAGCACATTTAAATTGCTCATGGTTCCTGGAATCAGGCCTCTGAATTGACTAAAATTAACCCCTAAACCAGAAGAAATATAAGGAATGGACCCTAGAGGGACATTGTTTATATAGATATATCGGTCAACCTCTTTGTTGGTAGCTTTATCCATACATTTCCCCCCTGTTTGTAAAAAGAATTTATTACCTAAAACCTTACCTCCTGTAGCATTGCTCCCACCAGTAACCAACACTTCCACATATTGAATGAGCCCATCAATATCTTTTCCTAATGCATTTAATGATCCCTCATCCGACATGCCAATTTGAGATGGCGATTTTATATTTTTCCAATACGGGTAGGTAGGACCCAATAATCGATCTTGAACCCCAGTAGCATCGGTTAATACTTCTTGAAATATATTTGAATCTGACATATGTAATCTAATTTATGTAAATATAATTAAATTTACATTTACATAAATTGAATAATTCGGTAATAATTAGAATTAGGCAGAATATTCAGATTCTGCAGATTGAACCCCGCTTATATCAACTGGTTTATTTCCGGCTATACTTTGTGCATATGTAGCCTGTTGTTGAACCAATCCAGCAACTTGTTCATTTAATGCATCCACATTTGTGCTAATACCAGTCACCTGTTTTTGCAGTCCCATAAGTTCCGTAATACGTTGCTTTAAGTATTCAATATTGCCCGCATTTTGTTGAGCTAATATGAGTGGACCATTTGGATTATTCGGGTCGCTAGTATTATAATCTTTATATGTCGATGTAGCCGAAGGACTTGGAACGGCATTTTCCAACCCTTCCAATATATTTTCTCCAAATATAGCTAAAATAATTTGATAAATTAGTAATAGGGAAAATATAATTATTAAAACGGACACTAGCATATATAAATATATTTATAATATAATTTTCTTATATAATTTATATAATGGCATTGTCAACATTAACATCAAGTTACCCTCAAGGAATGGGTAGTTATAATAATAGATCAAAAATTGGCGGTTATACTACTTGGAAAGGTTCTAATGTCGGTAGTAATCCTGTAGCAGTAACTCCAGGTAATATCAGACCATTTACTAATAAAGATTATACAAATATTACTCCGGGGCCGACGCCTATAGCACCTTCGTGCGCAGGTCGTTTTTCATTAGTAAAACGTAATTTCTTGCCTAGACCTCTCAAATGGGCATATCGTAAAGGTATTACAACCCCGAGTGCTCCCACTATTATAGAAAACCCGGAGAAAGCAGGTGAATACATAACCATTAATAATGCCTTTTCCACTATAATAAATCGTGAATCAAAAACATCCAAAATTTCTTCATTAATAGGACAAACGATTGATAGACCTGGACAATTTTCAGTCAAACCGAATGTAGCTAATGCGGAATATACCCCCGAAGATATGTTAAATGGCGTTTCCAAAATCGATGCAAATTGCAATAATTGTCAAGGCATTGGATTGGTCGCCAGTTTTTATCCTGAACCGACCTATCTATCAAACAATCCTGAAAAAGTTTGCACAAATGCCCAAGGCGCTAGTTCCAGTCCACAAACATCTTTTTGTTGTAATCAACAAAGAAATGCATTGTTGCGCGTGAGACCAGCAAGTACTAATTTAAAGAAGAATTATTACACCACTCTTCAACAATATAGACAAAATAGATGCCAAACATATGACCAAAAGATATTTAATTACATGGCACCTGCTATAGCTGGAGCACCTGCTGAATCATTGGCAAACTTATACATAGCCAATTGTTATCCAAATACGGGAAATAATCAAAGTCAAATAGAATTAGTTATGGCAGCATATCAGTATTCATTGAGTCAAGGTCTTTTCGGTCCAGCAGATATTTCTGCTTTTAATGCTGCGAATATTACAACCATTGCAGAATATATAGATTTTTTGAAAGCGTTGCCTCCTAGCACAAATAGCGCAAAAGCATTAGAAATATTCGGAAATTATTTATCAAATCCGTATATTGGTATGGGATTTTCGGGGCCTAGTAATCCGAATGGATGCAAATTGGTTGTGTATAAACCAAGCAACCCTCAATTTGCAACAGAGGGTGGTGTCTCTAGTAGTGCCAGAACATTAAAGTTGACCTTAACAACTCTTGAAAAGAATGTGTACTACAATAATCAATTACAAGGTAGTGGAAATAATATCAACAACGTAGGGGGGCAACCATTTGTACCATTCGTGTATAAAAACAAGGTACCTAAATGCTCACCGAACCCGTATTATCCCTTTATGCGCAAACCGGTGGATAACCCCAAAACATGTTTTAGAAGTTCAGATGATTATTTGGACAAATCTGTCATAGATTTGGGAAACCTAAGTGCTGGACCTTCTGTTGCCAATAATGGAATTTCTACATCGTGGAGTGGAGGAAAACATAGATGAGCTAAATAATGATATTCATATCGGCATTTGCATCTACAAATGTATCAGATTGGTATCCCAACCCCAAATCGGTAATGTCTTCTTCAACTTCTTCAAATAAGTTCACACCGGTACGTATTTCTTCTAAAAAAATATTTTCATCATAAATATTAACAGGTAAAAATATATTTATTTTATCTACAAATTTGTTGCTAGGTATTTTATATTTTTCACACCATTGAATACATTTTTGGATATTGTTTTTTTTCAATGTTTCAATTTTATCTATTCTATTTTTATTTTTAATAATGTTAATTAATTGATCCGTGAATTCTACCAGTTGATGTCCAATAATAATATTTGAATCTTCTACTTTATTTAAAAAATAATATGGAAGGTCATTTTTAATCAAAGAAGTGATACATTTATGCTGCTGTCTACATGTAGTTAATAAATTTGTTAATTTTATTAGATGCATTTTATTCTCGTGTATTTTTGAAGCATTGCAAATAAAATTTTTACACACTATATATCTGTCTGTTTTATTCGCACGTGATGTATTTGGTTTTGTAATACATACTTTATCATATAGACTGGTTAGTATATACAATACATCTAGTACAGGTTTTGTAAATAAGGTGTCGACCTTTATAATGCTTATACCATTTGCACTTTGATAAGTAAGAATATGACATAATATCGTTGTTAATCCAATAATATAGCTATTATCATTTGTATACATATCATTATTTAATTCAAAATAGAAAAAATCAACGGAAAATATGTCAATATCGTTATCGCTTTGTAGCGGTAAAAACCCATTTATTTCAGACATTTCTAACTCATAATTTATATCGTTGTTATCTTCTCTTAGCATATTCATACACTCAATAGTAGCATGGTTATTTTTTCCAAAATGGATGGTCTTTATATTTTTGTCTGTAAAATGTTCCAATAAGTTAAACATGGTAAGAATTTCCAACATTATATAAAACATGTTCGAGTAGGGTTTTAATTTACTAACTGAAAATTTGGAACCAGGTACTTTTGAAAAAATAAATTCATATGGGTTGACTATTTTGCAAAAAAAATCAATACTGCATTCTATTTTATCTTTGTCTATGATTAATACATTTGTTGCATTCGTTAGTTGAAGATTTACTTCTTTTAAATAAGAAATTAAACTATGTGATACGATAGGTTTTAATGGTGGACTTTGCAATGTGATGTGCAATACACCCGTGATGAAAGATGGATCTATTTCAATATTTGTATGTTTTTTTGGTAATATATAATAACTCATAATGGTTGGTTATATTATATATTACATATTATTTATATCTTTTCCGTGCAAATGATTATTACTCTTCCAATATTTTCAGCTTAGGTTTTAGGACACGAGGTTTTCTCGGTTTTTTTTCTTGAATGGGTATTGGTGGTGCGATTGGAATTGGTTCGGGAACTGGTTCGGGAATAGACAATGGCTCTATTGGCTCCTCTACCTCCTTTTCCTCCTCTACTACTGGCTCTACCCCCTTTTCCTCCTCTAACTCCTCCTCTAATATTGGTGACTCTGTTGCACCAATGAGGACCAACCTTTTATTCAATTTTTTGATTTTGGGTTTGGTCTCTTTTTCTTTACCCTTTGTTTTTGCCTTTGTACTCGCACTCGCACTTACACTTGGAGCAATTTCGTCCCCTGCAGTTTCATCAATGAAATCTAGTGCAATCTTTTCCGCATTTACATTACTAATCTTCTTATAAACGAAATATCTATTCAAGAATGATATTTTTCGTTCATACGCCGTCATATTCATTGCGGTTCCGTATTCATTTTTCTTAGAAGGATTACGCTTTATCTCATCAATCATATAATTATACAACTCACTAAATAATCCACTTCCTTCAGGTAACCCAATATTTTTGGCTTCATCTCGTGCCAATAATTTAAAGCCATAGTTTTCCATCACTCGATGTAAGTAGTCAAAATTAACTAGATATTCTGCAAACATTTTATTAATAGATTCTTGATACACATTTATCTTGTATCCGATGCTGCTAGCATCATCTTCAAACTCCGTTGGACTATAATCTTTATTTATTTCCCATATTTTGACCCCATCATCAAATAAATCTATACTTTCTCCCTGCTTTTTGTTTTTCAATAAATTAAATATTAATTTCCCATCATAACACGTTCCAATAAAATACCCTCCCAATTTAGTACACTCTGCCACATTTCTCATATAATTTTGAAACGTTTGATGATTTTCAAAGAAGTAGTGCAATGCAAATTGACAGGATGAAACATTAAATCCATCTTCACCCTTTCCATATTGACGCATAACTCCTTTTCCCAATTTCTCTTCATCTTTAACTCCTGATCCAAATACCGCTTTGGTAATATGTACGGCTTTATCGTTTAACATCGCTGCACCTGACCTAACATTTGCGCTGCTATTTCCATTCACAAATAACGCGTATGGCACATTCTCAAAATCTTTTCGGTAATTCAAAAACCTAGCGCAGGCACCATCTAATCTATTTTCTAAATTATCCTTAGAAACATCAATACCGAAGACAAATGATAGGCGCGCGCTGATCCACTTTGAAAAATCACCTGCCTTTCCACAAGCATAATCAATAAGTGTATCCCCTCTTCTCGAGACACGTGTAATTAATAATTGTTTTACGTATAAATTATGAAAATCTCTTAGCGCGCGTGTTTTATTGGAACTAGTTATTCTATTATAATAAATATCATCATTCGCTAATTCATCCGGAATATTATTACCAGTAGAAATCATATCAATAGTTATAGGATTATGAATAGAATGCCAATTGCTATTGGCTACGTGGTATGCATTTCCGAAATTTCGCTGCCCTTGATTTAATTGACCCGTCTTATCATAACGAACTCTTAATGGCACCCATCGCCAGGAGGCTTCGTTTGTCAATTCATACCGAAATTCAACGATGGTGTTATCCGCGAATACTTGATTTTCCTCAGTATACATTTGATTGACTCCTGTGTCATCTTTTTTAAGCATAATATTGCAAATACCTGCATTAGGATCAAAAGGATTCGTAGGCACAAATACAACGGGTTGGTATTTATTTTCGTTATCCATATTTTTAACATCAGGCAATATATCATTAATTACATCCTGACATGGGTTAATATATCCGTGTGTTTTTTCATCGAATCCACATCGTAATTCAATCGTTTTGAATTCATCTAACTGATTTAATGATGCCGTATTTATTCCGTCTTGAAATATGGGTGTGACCAAATCTTGACCATTGGTTTTCGATTTTATGGTAGTAACTAAGAAATCAATCGTATTGTATTGCGGTGGTTTCCATTTGAACGAATGTTTCCAAGTAGTTTTATTAGAAGGACTGGGTTTTCCGATTTTATCTGTACCTACTCCCATACTAGCAGGAGTAAATATGAGTCCATCTGTATTATATTCGAATAACCCCTGCACTTCTTTTCCCAGAATGAAGTTACATGCATCGAATATATTGTCAGTAGGAACTGATGGATAAAATTGTTTGCATGCGATTCTAATAGGTGATATTTCATCAGGGACAACGGATACTGGCTTCATAATTTTGATTAAACTTTCTAACAAGGGAATACGAAATTTCGATCTATCATCTTCCATTTTTCTTGGAACAAAGCCATAGGGTCTAACGTCATTATTATTAATAAAATAGGCGTCGAATGCGGCATACATGTTAATAAACTTGCCATATTTATCATGCAAAATGATTTCACCATCTATTAATGAATTAAATATTTCTTTATTTTTTGTCAGCGCGCCAGTAAACAATACTTTCATGTTGGTATTAATCAAATATATTTTACCATTATTTGAAATGTACATCATATGCCTTTCCCCATCAGCCTTGTCTGTTACAGTATAATCATTTCGAATATTGGGTATTACTGCATTATTATTAATAGGCGCAATATTTGCCATTTGTAATGTATACGAAGATGGGCCAATAAAATGATTCGGGTAAACTCTTTGACTGGGATTGTATTCTTTATTATTCACTAATTGCATATAATCTTGTAAAACCTTGTTTTGTTCGGGATAAGAAATAGGATAATTCGTTTCTTGCAAACCCATCAATACATATTTTATTGTTTTACGAATGGCACTTAATAATTCGGGTGCGGTATTTACGTTTGTACCGGGACCAATGGCGTCATTGTTTACTTCCAATTCAATTTCATATACTTCCGGGTTTTGGAATACCTCCGATTCTTCTGTAGTGTAAGCTAATTTCGGTTTCCTATTTGCTCCTATGCTGGAACTTTTAACTATGCTAATGTCTATATTTACAGGTATATCTGGATGACTAAATGTGACACGATTAATATATCTAAAATATTTTTTGGCTTTTTCCCATGTATTCACCAAATTTTCTATGATTCTACTGGATCTACCTATTCTTTCTTCCGTTTGATAAGAAACTCTAAAATTAAATTCATCGAAATTGATTGGTCTAATCGCTTCTACGTCATTTGCACCTTTATAATTTTTTTTACGGAAAAATTGTATATTCCCCATTTTTCCTGCTTCTACTTCTAGTAAGCTGTTGCGTTTGCAATATGTTTGAATGTCATGGAATCCGTTAATTTCTGTCCTTATATCCGAATCTCTAAATACACCTGTTGCAGGATCTAAAAATTCATTGTATACACGTAACATATATTCACCTTGCTCATTTTGACAGGTAAATCCAAGAGACTTGATCTTACATATAACATTATCATAGTCGATTTTAGTTAAAGGTTTAATACCTCTTGTACCGAATCTAACTTCCAATTCATTGCTTTTTTTAAAATCTTTAATATACGGATTATTTACCCAAAAAGTATTTACTAATTTATCTAATAATTCTTGTGGCGGTTTATAATCTTCTTGCTTTCTAATGCCTCTTTTGTGAGAGGTATCGTTTATATCAGCATTATTTCTTATTGAAGTCATAGTTATATATATAATAAGACATATTTTTAAATTCGAATTTACAATCAATTTTAAATTATAATTATATTCCTTCGTTTTCTTTCACTCGCTAGGTTGTTATGTCAGTTGCGCATTGTCTACGTTTCCCTCCATCTTCTACAAATTTTGAACCAATAGTTCATACAACTCCTTTTTGGTTTTCTTTTTTAAATTTTGTTTATTTGTTGCGTTTAGGGGATGCAACGGAACCGAAGGTGTAGTTGCAGACCCAGAATACGGAACGTTAGTGGAGTATTCTGTATCAGAATCATTGTCGAACACCAATTTAATACACAAGTCTAAAAGCTCCTCTGATTTATATGAGCTCACCGCCTTTAATGGTTTATCTACGCTCTCCCATTTGAACAAAGTTGTCCTATATGTATGTAGTTGTTCTTTACTAATATTCAATTCTCCACAATATTCATTACTGCTATGGACTACATGTACTGGTTCCTCTTCATTGTGCATATGCTCAAAACATTTTCGTTTATGAATATACACTATGTTAATTTTACTAACTATACATAATGCAATAAATGTTTTCATTCCGATACGATCTTTATTTGCTAAGTCGTCCTCCACGTCTTCTTTTAAATTTTTAATTTTCTTTGTCTTTAATAGGTCTTTGTTATCTCTCAGCAGTTGGATGCATTTAAATTTTTCATTTTTTTCATTTATATATGATGTGGTATTGGGATATGCATATGCATTATATCCATTTTTAATAATATAATAACACCAAAATAACGCATCTTTTTCTTTTGGATGAAAGGTGTTATCTACTACTTGCACTACTGGTACTGGTACAGACTCTGGTACCGACTCTTCTACTTTATTAGATATTTCTTCGGCTTCCTCCTTAGGAATATAATTGGAAAACTTTGGCTCGTTTTGCTTCGTTCCCGTTTTCCTCGATACAATAATTTGACCTACTTCATTTTTTTTCATTTTTTCGGCAGATAATGAAGTCAATTTGTGTTTTGTAGAGTTATCTAGTACTTTACTATGTAACATATAATCTTGTAAATTTATGAGTACATGATTATAATCTTGCGCTGGCACTGGTGTTGCTTCAGTAGAAGCTGAGCGCGCTTGATAATTATTATGTGTGTTGGTATTTGCACCCACATTGGCACACCTATAACTATTGGTTGGGTTATTTTGATATGGTCTCATATTATTTTGATTGCGATTATTATTATGCTGATGATGATGTTGATGTTGTGAGCGATACATTCTTATTATTTTTTCCTGAATTATCTTTATTATCTTTTGTAAAGTATATATTTTTGAATTCTTCCTTCTGAAGTTCCATTTCGTTTAAATTTAATTCCTGAGCATTTACGTAGTTAATATACACATTTAATTCATCAATAATAGCCTTATCTACTTCTGTTAAATTAATATGAATACCATATTTATTTTCATTTAATGTGACATTCTTTCGTCTGCTTAAAATTCTCAATACCTCAATTTGGTTAAATTTTGGCATGGATTCGATTTTTTCACGCACAATATTCAGATCTGCGATAGATACTTCTTCTACTTCAACATCTATATCCAATCCTGCATTCAGATCCAATGCGTCAACCATATTTATCTTAGAAATGTTTGATTTTGTTGAGTACGATTCCATCATCATATTTTCTGTCATATACAAAATATTATGAAGTTATTTTTATATCCTTTGTCCATTATTATTTATTTTTTTATACATGTACTATCGCATAAAAAAATAATATATTATAATATTTGACTTCATCTCAATCATCAATTCTCAATCCTCAAAAACCAATTCTCAATCCTCAAAAACCAATCTGGGTTTCGATGGTTCCTTCTTTTCCTTTTCCTTTTTAGTATCCACTAATTCTGCGATAATACTCACATATTTATCATTTAATTCAAATCGTTGACCTATAACACGCGCCACAAATTTACCTTCTTCTTGTATGGTTGAAAAGTATGCATTCGTATAATGGTGATCACGCATAACAAATACCACAACAGGACTTGGGTTATCGTCAGCACTTTCACCACGAATTCCAGCTTTCGTAATATTTTTTGCAATACATGTAATCAACATTCCTTCTACAGGACAACATATTTGACATTCAAACACTACTTCAAATTTTATATTGGTTGCATGAACCATACCACTTGAATAAGTAATAATTTTACATGAACCTGGCTTAATAAACCCTTCCACCACACATTTTCCTTCAAAATTAGTGGCAACATTTTTTTCAATAGTTTCTTGAATATTTTTACCAATAGATGTGATTGGTAATGATAAACTACGCGTGATTAACGACCTCGAATATATACTCGCATACCTAACATCTCTTTTTTTAAATTTAGAGGGAGGTGCATTTTGTAATGTTGGTTGTTTAACATTTGTAGATTCCATATTAATATATTATACATATTATCTTTTTAATTGCGTTCAATTTTAAATTATAATAGAAAAATAACGCAAAACACAAAAATGCAAAAACCTAAAATTGGTACATCATAGCTAATTCAAAATCTAAAAACCAAATTTTACCATCGCGATGAATCTTATTATAATATCTCAATAAGAATTCTTGTAATGAACACATGGATGAGCTCACCATTCCCTTTGTAGAAATAACACCTCTGCTTTTCTCTTCTGGGGTAATATCCTCCTCATTTTTTTTGGTATATTTTTGTTCTCCAATGATTTCGTTTAATACATCAATTCTTTTATCTTTTGCAGCCTCTTCGCAACGAGCACCTGTATTGCGCTTTGCTAATACATCTTTCACTTTAAATACTAGATATCTATTTTTATTGTCATACCCTATAAACCCAATTAATTTATTATATTTATCCGGTGTTATAGCTAGAATATCATGCACTTTTTTGGCTACTTCCAACCTATCTTCAGATTTGGCTTCAGTCCATACATTATTTTCATTTAATATCATGATTTTTCTAGTATCGCTCTTGTTACCTGCATATAAAATGATTGCCAATAGTGACTTTGTCTTAATTAATTTTGTTTCTAAATATGATTTTACATAATACTCGAATGTTTTTTCTCCGAATTCTCCCTTAGAAAATAAATAGTTTAATAAATCCAGTTTGTCTTCATATTGCATTTCATCCACTATATGTTCCACCAATATTTCCAATACATCCGCAGGAGGAACATTAAAATCTTTTACTAATGTGCGCATAGTCATACCACAATGTTTATACCAATTATCATCTCCTCTTGGTATTTTTTTATTCACATTTCTCGAAATGCTCAAAGCCAATTCATAATTTTCTTTTAACTCATTCACTATTTTGATTCCTTTTTGTTCAATAGCTCCTTCCTTTTCCGTTTCCACCAATTTGGAAATATTTCTAGTATCTATAACGGGTTGTACTACATCAGCTTTAATGTTAAACTTAATCTCATTGTGTTTATAATCTATTGGTACTGATCTGTCAAAAATGGATATTCTATCATTATTCAATTCACTGGGTTGAAATAGATAGTAATCGCCTATATTTACCAAATATCCTGTGCGTCCATAACTATCCATTATGAACTCATTGGTATCTTCAATTAACTGGGTTAATGCCGCATATACTTGTACTCTGGGATATGGTTTGGGTATGTCTATTTTATTGAGTAGATCTTTCTTTTTATAAAAGTATCGTTCTTTCATAAGATTTTTAATCTTTTGCAATATTTTGTCAGAATTCATCATGATAAAGGATTCATTATAAGTGTCTTCTTTAATTTTACCGCTTAGTTTTTGTTTTCCATCCGTCACATTACATTTGTATTGACAATCAGCCATATAATCACAATTGGCAGAATAAGGAGCGTCGCCCACCTGAAAGTCAATTTGATCACCATCTGACAATAATTGTTTTACACTCATATTCATGTTATCTTGTGTAAAATTAATTTGATCGTGATTGATAATGCAATCCACCGCATTTTCTTTTAATACTCGGCTTACTTGACCAATCTGAATTGCTTTGTATTCGGCTACTCTGTACACATATAAATCAGCCGCTTCTTCTACGTCTTCTTCTAGTAAAGTCCCATACATAAATATTTCAACGTTTCTTTTCTCAAATGGTAAATCTTTGTGACTAAAGTTACGAACGGCGCGCCCAATAATTTGTTCGATTCTATTCATGTTGTACCAGGGTTCTAATATATGTACCTGTCTCATGAATTTAAAATCCAACCCTTCTGATCCCGCTTTTGATATTAAAACCACTTTAATTTTATCTCCATTTATATTGTCATCATTTGTAATTGATTTCACTTCAAAATCGTTATCAGGGGAGATGCGAGGGTCGCCAGTAATCATTGAATAACGCGCTGGTTGAAACGGATCAGTTCTATTTTTTCTAGGTTCCATAGTTATAGCATCTACCGGACTTGTTGGTGGGGATTTAAACAAGGATTTCGCATTTTTTCCAAACCGGGAAAATCCCATTTCTTCTAATGCCAGTGCCACTGGAATTAAACCGCCATCAATATATTGGGAATAAATGAGTATAATTCCATCCGATACTACAACTTTCCCTCCTGTTTTAACTACGATACTATCACATATATTTTTAATCTTGGCGCTATATTTTCCAATTTCTGTGGGAGAAAATACTTTCCAATTATTATCAATAGAAGATTGTTTATATTCAAATGACCCTTTTTCGGGGGGATTTTTGCTATCGACAAAATCCATTATACGTTCTAAGCCTCTGTGTCCAGTTAAATCATTTGCATTGATATAAATGTCCTGCATTGATTGCGTAGAGGATGATCCATTACCTCCTTTTTTTATTGCATCTACCATTTCAATAGCATTAGCAGTAGCAGTAGTGATAGATGTCAGACTTGAAGGCATTCGATTAATTTCTAGAATTGGACCAGGAGTTAGAATCATTTCTTCTATATCATCCATGATGGATGGATTAGCCTCACTAAGAACTGGCAATTTCGGTTTTAATTCCGCATTTTTATTTGTATATGGTTCACAAATACCTGATTTTTTATTTCTATGTGTTCCTTTTGGACATTTAGATTGCTTTTCTACTACTTTTTCCTTTTCTAATTCTTTTTCCGATACCTTTTCTAATTCTTTTTCTAATTCCTTTTCTAATTCTTTATCCATCGCATCCTTCTCTCTTTCATTACCAAATGGTTCAACAGGATCAATTTCAATACCAGTTGGAACGATTGATTCCCTATCAGATTCCAACGCAAGTTCTTCAAATTTTTCTATAGGTGTGATATATTTCAATACCTCTTCTAAATTATCCATCGGATATATTATGTTTAATGCTTCCAATGGTATTTGCAACAAGGTATATCCAAATCCATCCATATTTTCAAAACTAGGCATCTCTTTTATCACCCCTTTATTCGTCGTTATAGTTATTTTTCTTTTTCTTAAACTATCTATAATAAATTTATACCCCATGGATTGGTATGACCCAATTTTAGTTAAATATATACTAAGAATACTATCTTTGTCTACATCATCTATTTTCTTTCCGTTCATTTGATATTTTGGATACGGAATTTTACCTTGTCTAAATGTATGATCCGGTGCAAATTCAGATGGATATATTCTAAATGGAAATGTATATGGATTATCTCCTCGTATGAATGAAATATATCCAGTAGCTTTTCTTATTAACAACTCTTTTCCAACTTCCACTCCATCTAAATTCTTTTTAAAATCGCCATTTTTATCAAAAACATCTCTTACCTCAATAACAGCTCTCCTGTCATTTACATTCATTAAATTCAACAACCATATGATTTCTCTGTAGTTATTATACATTGGAGTTGCCGACAGCAACAACAATCGCAAATTATTTGCAGAAGTTACTAGATATAATAATTGATCCGCCACTTTTTTACTCTCATTATCTGATATACGAATATTATGAACTTCATCGATAATAATCAATCGGTTATTAAATTCATTTTGTAAATTGAGCACCATTTTTCTTGCCTTGTCTTTTTCTGATTTATACTCTCCCTTTGCCAGCGCCGTTCGTGCAATATAATTTGCAAATTCAACGTATCCTAAAAACACATAAGAGTGATTAATTAAACTTTTTATTTGACTAACAACCTTATCCTTAGGCAACCCCTTCATGTTCATAGGATTTATCTCCTTCAATAACTTATTCCCTGTGCATGCTCGTATATTCCATAGTCCATCCACATTTTTCAACTTTCGTTCATCAAATAATTGAAGTCGGAAATTATCTTGTACATTCGGACTGGCAACTATAATGATACTTCGAGATATGCCCATTTGTTTTAAATAGTCTCGCATTTCCTCACTGACACCTATTGCTGAACAAGTTTTTCCGCTCCCCAGCCCATGATAGAGCAGCAAACTATTATATGGTGTTTGAAAAGAGAGAAAATTTCGAACAAATGCTTGGTGTGGCGCCAATTCAAACTCCGCTTTACTCAATATATCAGATTGGGTTTTAATATCATAAATCTCCCCATCATATTTGGTATCATTAAATTCTTTTTTCTCGGCTATCTTAATATTGAAATTTGGGTCATTTAAATTGGGATACAAATAATCATTGGACTCTGGTTCTTCTTCTAATATTTTACTTTCCAAAATTTCTTTTCTTAATAAAAATTTATTGCAATTTTTATCATACATATTTTCAGATTCTCCGCATTTATTTGCATCAAACTCCTTCTCTAAAGATATGGAGTTTTCTCGCTCACCCAAACTCCGCATTGCCTGCGGCTTGGGTGAGCTCCCAAATAGTACTTTTAAATTATTGTCTTCATTTGTGTCATTTTCTGGTATTATTTTTTGTTCATCCGATGACATATTACTATATATTATGAATATAATCTATATTCTTGTAATACCTTATTTATATTTATAATGACTTGTTTTTTCTCTAAATTATATGGGCGTATAGATTCTAAACATTCGTCTATCGTTTTCCATTCTAATTTGCTCACTTCTGTCTTCTGAAACCCGTATACATTATCAACGATTTCATTCGGATCATTCATATATGCCAAAAAATATTTGTGCTTATATGATTTATGATTCGACCCTATAAACATTTCTTCAAATGGCAATACATTTTCAACTACTATTATATCCCTACTGGAATAACCAGTTTCTTCTTCGAATTCTCTCAATGCGCATTCTAAATCTTTTTCCTGGAAATTCCTTCTGCCTTTTGGAAATTCCCATTCAGTTTCTGACCATGCAGTATTACTTCTCTCTATAATATTATGCAATGCAATTTCTTCATTATTCACAATAATTCCATTTTTAATTATCTCAAATTTTTTGGCTGACGATACCTCCTCACCCCTATAATTCATACCACCATTACTTATTCCCCATAAATTAGACCATAATTTGTCAAATGGTTCCGTTAATAATTGCTCTTTTTCCGATATAGACATTTCATCCACACTTTTTTGAATTTGATCAATATTATGGCATGCATATTTGCCTCGTATTAAATCAATGTATCCGAATGAATCTTTTCTTCTTATCATCAAGAATTGTAACCCCTTGGAACTTGGTCTAAATACTACTATTCCGTAACTTATAATTGGCAGCTTGCACTGGTGAAAAAGATGTCCACTTTTGGCGCAATTTTGACATATATTTGTATTGTGTTTTATCATATGGGTAATGTTATATTACTATATTTAGATATATTTATGTTCAAACCATACAATATTTATATTTATTCATAGTAATGGTATTATTAGACCCAAAAGTATGGGGTCCACATTATTGGTTTTTTCTTCATACGATTGTCATTAGTTATCCAATGAGACCAAATGCGGTTACTAAAAAGAAATACTATGAATTCATTCAAAATATGCCGTTATTTATTCCGAATGAGCAAATCGCTACTAATTTTGAACGTCTATTAGATAAATATCCCGTTACGCCATATTTAGATACTAGAGATAGCTTTATTCGATGGATGCATCACATGCACAATAAAATAAATGAACAACTAGAAAAACCGAAAATCACGTTGGCCAAGTTTTATGAAGAATATTATGATCAATATAAACCGACAGAAGTCAAATTTAAGGAATACTATAAGATGCGAGCGAGGCTTATATATTTGGCTATAATTGTCATATTTGCTGCAGCAATAGCATATATGTATCACATGTGAAACAAAACATTGTCATCCAATAAAATTGTCAAATAAATATAATATGATGTTATAGTAATAATATCATATTATGGAGAAAAACGGAGGCGAAGCGATGCGAGTCGGAGTTTTCCGATTATATTCCAAAGGCGCAGGCCGAAGGAATGTGAAATATTCAAAGAAAAATAAAAAAATAAGAAGAAATAAAAAAATAAAATATAAGAAGACGCGTAAAATGGAGTATATACAGAAGGGTGGTGAAACCATAAAAAACATCATAGAAGAACATCCTGAATCGCACATAATTACTACTATGGATGTTACAAATGGTTATCCTGAAAAATATATTGGTTATAATGTCTATATTCCACCTTCCAATATCCCATTTACTACGGACAAACAATATAATGAACTAATGAAAGGATCTGGTTATATTTTACCGAATGGTAAAGTGGATTTTCTAAAATTGTATATTCAAATATTAAAAGATGTAGAACGTCAAATTATGATTATAAATGATAACGCAATTAATAAACAATTTTTGAAATATATAGGATACCCCGAATGGAATGGAAAAATAGACAACATGTCGGTAAATTTACCATCAAATACAGAGAAAATGAGGTTGATCATTGCTATGCGTAAGATGTCTCAGGTTGACTTTTCTGAAGTATTATCGCAATTATTTCCAAATATCATTATAAATGAGGAAATTTTATCAGCTATATATGAATTATCAAAAGACAAAATTTTTATAATATCATGGGCAGTAATACCATTCATGATTTATACGTATCAAAATATTGACATTGAAGATATCTCAACAATAACAAAAATGGAATCTTTTTTACAACAAACTGCATTCTTGAATAATTCGATAATAGTATATAATTTTGTTACACTTGATAAAATATTTTATGGGAATTTACAACCAGTTAATATTGCAGCAATAGAAAGATTTGGGCCAACATTATCAAAAATAGTATGCACTCCTACAACTACACAAACCATAAAAAATGGAACACAAATCATTGAATGTATTAAAAACATACCAGTGATAGATACAAATTTCAAAGATGGATATGGAATTTGCGTCGTTCCTACTATATTATATATAGATTTGGTAGCTAATACATCTTTTTTAATATGGGCGAATCCTATATGGAGAAATGCTGCAGTAGAACAATATTATAATTTAATTAAAAATAGTACGCCACCAGTGAGTCAACCAATCGTTACTAAAATGAATGGAAGAATATTTACAGATGAAAATGATGAGGTTCAACAGATATTGGTAAATATATTTTCATTATTTTTAAAAAATGTAACGGATAATGCATATCGTTCTGAAATATTTGAACCATTAAACAGATTTATTACATTATTATATAGAAATAATAATGACGATGATAAGGTCATTCAAATATTAACTCAATTTAATCAATCATTTGGTAGGCTTAAAAATACATTTGTTGTTACACCATCGCAAAAAACATTAACAGCAAAAATTATTGCATTTATAAATGATTTTATTAAAAAATATCTTGAAGTTGCTGCAGTACCCGGACCATTTCCGGAACAAATATCTGATTCAGAAACAGCACCATTATTAGCATCAGTACCAACCTCAAAACAATCTTCAACAGCCACAGGAGAAAGAGGGCATGCGTTGACGCCTACAAAAATGGCTGGTGTACTTGGTGTAGCTGGTACGACCGCTTTCGTAGTCGCTTCTGGACTTGGGGCAATAGCTGGAATTCCTGCTTTCTTAGGTGGTGGGATTGGGAGGAAAACAAGAAAATATAAAAAGAGTAAACAAGGAGGTAAAGTAACCGGATCAGGTGGGTTTGGATGCATATTTAATCCTGCATTGAAATGCTCTGGTCAACAAACAAAGAAACAACGCAATGCAAAGACAAAACAAATGATTACAAAATTGATGAAAAAAAAATATGCGAAAAAAGAGTACTACGATATTATTGCCTTTCAGAAACAACTCCAGGATATACCAAACTATACTGATTATTTTTTGCTTGACGGGTTTTCAATATGTAATCCCGCTAAATTATCTGCATCTGATTTGGAAGATTTTGATAAAAAATGCACCGCTTTAAAAAAAATAAATATATCAACAAAAAATGTGAATAAATCATTAAATAAGTTAACCGCATTGAATATGCCTTATGGAGGAATAGATATCGGCGATTATATAGTTAAAACTGAATTAAATCATGATAAAATGATCCAATTAAATCACTCACTTATAAATCTACTGACCAAAGGAATTGAACCTATGAATAAAAAACATATATATCATGTGGATATTAAAGAATCAAATGTGCTAGTAGATGATGAGTCAATTAGCCAACCCAATCATCTCAACCATACTAACCATACTAACCATACTAACCATACTAACCATACTAACCATACTAACCACTTTTATACTAGATTAATTGATTGGGGGTTATCTGCAACATATGATGGAGAGAAAGCTATACCAAAAACATTACAAAACCGGCCGTTTCAATACAATGTACCATTTTCGGTTATTCTATTTACCCCCTTATTTACACAAATGTATTCGGAATTTTTAAAATCGAATCCAGATCCCAGTTATATTGCATTGAGAACATTTGTTATTAATTATGTGGTAGCTTGGATAGATAAAAGAGGTCCAGGGCATTTGAAAAATATCAATGGTATATTTAAAAAGTTTTTTGAAAAGGAATTGCGTAACATAGACAATAGCTATAAGAATGATGTAATAGTATTTGATTATACTTTTTACTTTATTTTTGAATATATAACACAAATTTTGTTCAAATATACCAAGAATAATAAAATAGACCTAATGGATTACTTTTCCAACGTATTTTTGAAAAATATAGATATTTGGGGGTTTACTATGATATATGTTCCTATTATGGAATATTTGCATAATAATTATAGTAGATTAAATGAGCATGAGATACAAATTATCCAACACATTAAAAAAATGCTCACGCTTATACTAGAAGCGAGTACTGAACCAATTTCTACCACTAAATTGGTAACATTATTGAAGGAGTTAAATAACTTATTTGCATTGTCTCGTAGACAAAATGGTAACAAGGCACAAGGACTTAAACATCGCAAATCTGTGCGAGATAGTTTATCTTCAACTCCCTCCACATCCTCATCCTCTACATCCTCATCTACATCATCACCTACATCGCCATCATCTACATCAACAACATCAACAACATCGTCATCATATTCATCTCCATCGTTTAGTCGTCATACAAAGAAGATGGATAGTTTACTTTTGTATAAAAATAGAAAGACAAAAAAAAATAGCAAATAGTAAATAGCAAATAGTGGAAAAACCATATCATATCAAAAATTTACTTCTTGATATAATATAATACTATGAAGTTTGAACTAATAATTCTAGCAATTACGGCATTTTTCATATTTAACATATATAGCGATGGAAAATATACCAAAATGATTTTCAAATATAAAAAATATTATCAAATGGCATTTTTTGCTTTTCTTGGAATAACTTTTTATTTACTCGTTAAAAAGAACCCATTAAGGTGTAAAAGTCTATTATTACATGCAAACAATGCTGTTAAATATATGCCTATTGATAAAACATCTATGGATATGCTATCACCAATATTAGATTTCACTTCTTCAAAATCAGATGATAGTAATGGCTATTCTGAAAAAAGCTTTATGGAACACTTTAACGATATGACAAATATGGATGAAAATGCTCATGGTGGTTCTCTGTTTAGCCCACAAAATAAACATCAACAAAATGCAGAAAAACGACTATTGCAATCAGGTTCAAAAACTACAAAACGTTCAGTGAGTGAGACTAAGAAAAAATATGTAGCATCTATGCAAGATTGGAAATGCGGGGATTGCAAAAAACAATTAAATGCATGGTTCGAAGTGGATCATAAGGTTCGATTAGAATACGGCGGGGGTAATGAAGTAGAAAATTTATTGGCTTTATGTCGTGAATGTCATGGAAAAAAAACAGCACATGAAAATATGTAGAATATGTCTGCACTAGAAGTTTTCCTCCAAATAAAATATTCGGGTAATATAAGATGGATTATATAAGTGAAAATGAAAATACGATAAAAAGAATAAAAACATTTGGATATGTAATGCTTGTAGTCGTCATGACGTTTATTGCATTAGTTTCTATCGCTCTAATATATTCAAAAGGAACATCTCTTGAAACTACTGCTGCTAGCATATCATCTATTTTGGGATTTGTATTACTATTAATAATTGTGGCAAGCGTGTTGTTTAAATTTAAAGACAATTTTGCATTATTATTTACATATTTAAGCCAATCATCAAATGTTATTTATTTAATTTTATACATTATCGGATTAATAGCATTATTCACTAGATTGTCTAGGGCTGACCTAGACACATATGCATACATTATATTACCTATTACTATAGTATTCGGAGTATACTTATTTTATAGAAATTTGGCATATGATACTTTTGTTAATTTTAATTTGAATTTCGAACGCATCAAATATGCCATCGTTTTTGCATGTTTAATCATTTTTATGAGTCTATTCTATGCTGTGGATCCAGGAGGTTATATTAAACAGAATTTTGGCACCACTCTTTTAACAACTATATTATTAGCTGTATTTGGTCTATTGTACTTAATTACAATTATGACATTTCCATCATTACCTGTTGCTGGTGCGAATACTACTGCGACCCAAAGTTTTTTTACTGGATTTACAACACAAGGGATTGCCAGCGTTATATCTTTTATTATTTTTTTAATATTAATAGCAATCGGTCTTTCAAATTATCCAGGAGGATTTAAAATTAAGGATACCAGAACAGGCGTTATTATGGCACTAGTATGCATTACATTATTTTGTGCCATTGCATATTTTATTGCGTCTTTTTTTACAGGAACACCAATAACTGGCACAGAAGCCGGTAATGTTACAGGAAAATTATCGAATATTATCAGCACTATTAGAAATGCATTGTTGTTGTTATTTGGTTTTACCTTTTCAGGAATATTGATTTATTGGTTAGTAAGTAGTATAAATAATTTATCCACCCAATCAGGTGTAGTGTCTTTTATACTAAACTTAGTAATAGTCCTTTCTATTTTGGGGTTGGTTTTTAAATTGATAACATTGGGTTCATACTACAAACAAAGTCCAATATATAGATTAATAGTAAACACTATTTTATACATTCCTTGTATATTTGTATCATTGATCGATACGATTTTGTCGTTATTCGGTTCATCGAAAGCCGCTTCCAAACTAGGCAAACCAGTTGAATCCCCATACACATATCTAGCCTTATTAGGAATCATTATATTGGCATACGTGGCATATTTTATTAAGCCATATGTAGCTGCACAATTTGCCAAACAAGGGGGTAAATTACTTGTAAATCAACCCGTCTACATAAACAAAGAACAAAATATAGGAACCTATCAAGCATTGAATGGGTCAGATAAGTTTGATTATAAATATGCTATATCTTTTTGGGTTTTCATTGATGCGTCTAGTCCTAGCACAAACGCCGCTTACAAAAAATACACATCCATATTAAATTATGGAGGTAAACCGAATGTTCTATATAATGGCAGTACAAATACACTCATGGTTACTATGCCAAATACTGGTGAGGCTGCTATCGGTAGTGTAACAAAATCCAAGTCGCCACCCGAATTAGACGATGATGGTAACATTATTATTTATAGGAAAAGAGATGTCCTATTACAAAAATGGAATAACATCATCATTAATTATAATGGTGGAACTTTAGATGTATTTTATAATGGCGAGTTAGTTAAATCAGTGATTGAGGTAGTTCCGTATATGTCCTATGATACATTGACTATTGGTGAAAATAATGGACTTAATGGAGGTATATGTAACGTGAATTATTTTAATGATGCTTTAACTATCAGACAAATATATTATTTGTATAATTTCATCAAGGATAAAACTCCTCCGGTCTCGACTAATTCTAATGATACTCTTACAAATACCCTAGAAAAGGCGGTGCATATAGAGGAGTCAAAAACGGATACAAATGCGGTAATAGATTCTATAGTTAAACCAGCGGAAGCCACTATTGAAGAAACAGCTGATGAGAACTTAAAACCAGACATGAATATACACGATCCTAGTAATTATTTGTCATTAAGGTGGTATTTTGCTGGAAATGGTGATAATTTTGGTGTTCCGTAATAAGAAAAATTTCTATCAGTATATTATATATCATGGAAATACAGACAATATTACTTATTATCGTTGTACTTGTTTTATTATATGCAGTTATGAGATACGTAATGTCTGATGTAAATACATTGACTGGGATGTCATCTGGTACTACTATGCAAACTATTGCTGCTAGCACTTTAGCACAAAGTAGCAGTGGTGCTAATTCCAGTAATTTTACCTACTCTATTTGGTTTTATATAGACAACTGGAATTACCGCTACGGGGAACCTAAAGTATTATACGGGCGCATGGGTGCATCATCTACATCGAATGATATCGGTACCAAAGATCCCTGTCCCGCCGTTGTTTTGGGAGCAATCGAGAACAATTTAGCGGTTTCTTTAGCTTGTTACCCTGGCGCTGATTCACCACCATCTGAGGGCATAACCGACCCAACTACGGGAGCTATTATACACACATGCTCCGTGGCAAATGTTCCTATTCAAAAATGGGTAAACTTGTTAATTAGCGCCTATGGTAGAACACTTGACATTTATTTAGATGGTAAATTAGTTCAAACATGTGTTTTACCTGGTGTAGCTAAAATAAATCAAGATGCTCCTGTTTATGTTACACCCCAAGGCGGTTTTTCTGGATGGACTTCTAAATTTCAATACTATCCTAATTCTACTGATCCGCAAACTGCCTGGAATATTTATGAGCAAGGTTATGGAAAAAGTATGTTGTCCAACATTTTTGGAAAATACCAGATTAAGGTGGCTTTTATGGAAGGATCGACTGAAGATTCTAGTTTCACTATTTAATTAGTTGGATTATGCGACGGATGGAGGAAAACGTAGACGAAGTGTAGCGAGTCGAAGTTTTCCGATTATATTCTGTAGGCGCTAGCCGAAAGAATATGCTTTTACTATTTCTAATTTTAAATCTTCATAGATATATAATAGGATGAATGCACCACCAAATACAGGATTTAATGGAAATAATGCTAGTTCTAGTTCTAGCTCTATTGGAAGTCCCAGTGCTTTGTTAGGAAGAGCAAGAGGTTCTGGTCTAACCGATTTTTTAAATTCGGGTAGTTTAATAGCTCGTATCTCTTTTTTACTATTAACTATTTTGATTTTTATTATTGTTCTACAATTATCTATTCAAGTGTTATCTTGGTTTTTTTCACCATCAACGTCTCCTCGCCTAATAACTGGAATGGTTGATGCGAAGCAAATGTTAATTATTCCTCAAGATCCAAATATGAATGGGTCTGTTCCAATCTCTCGCTCAGTAAATGGGGCAGATGGTGTTGAATTTACCTGGTCTGTTTGGATATTTATTGATGACCTCCAATATCAATCTGGTAAATATCGTCATATTTTCCACAAAGGCAATGATACCATCACTCCTGATACAGGGTTAAATTTTCCTAATAATGCACCAGGATTATACATTGCTCCGAATACAAATGAGCTTGTGGTATTTATGGATACATTTAATGTTATTGGTGAAGAGATTCATATCCCGGATATTCCATTGAATAAATGGCTCAATGTGATTATCCGTTGCAGAAATACCACGTTGGACGTTTATATAAATGGAATCATTACCAAGAGTGTTCAATTAATGGGAGTGCCAAAACAAAACTATGGAAACGTATATGTTGCCATGAATGGAGGGTTTTCTGGATATGTTTCTAATTTATGGTATTACAACTATTCTTTAGGAACTACTGCTATACAGAATTTGATCAAGGGTGGACCTAATACTAAAATGACAGGATCCTCTGCCATGAATATGATAAATCCAAATTACTTATCGTTGAGATGGTATTTTTATGGTGGAAAATAAGTAATAGTCATCCACCCTGCTGCGAGCCGTAGACACTGCGCAGTGTGTCGAAGGTGAGTGATAAAACTCCGAAGGAGTTTTACTAATTCATACATAACTAATTCATACATAACAAAAATTATTTATGAATAATAAAATATATACACACAATGTATACCTAATATGTCCTGTTTAGATCCATCATATAATCCTAACCCACCTAGATTATGGACTCGATTTGAAAATAGTTGTATTTTTGATACTACAAGTGTTCCTAATTACGGCGCGGATACTAATAAATTGGCTATGTTGTATAAAGGCAATATTCTTCAATATAAAAAAAATAGTTCAAATATCACAAAGGCACAAAGATATGGGCAAATTGCTAGAGGTATGTGGACAAATAGAACGACTACATGGGCGACACAATCTCAAACATATACGAATCCAAATACACAGAATTTAAAGCGTTTCAATTATTCAACGATACCAAATACAAATATTCCGGATGGAGGAGTGTTAATATGTGGTAGTGGCGCTGGCACTGGCGCTGACACTGACAATACTATGATCGATGTGCTTACTAATCGATGCAATCCTACATCTGCTTCTGATGTTCCAGGTCCTATCACTGAATTATGTTACAATGATGGACAACAAACATATTACCCGAAAACAAAATTGACCTATGGTACGAGTGGAAATAAATGGCCCGTCAATTCCAAGATAGTGAAATCTGCTAACGGAATAGTGGCAATAAATACATTTCCTTAAATACCTAATTAGCTCTCAATGTTGGATTGACGCATACTTGACTAGTCGGGAATATATCTCCTGACATACACTGATCATTTGGACCTACTTGGGAACAACTGCGAATTCCTCGCTCCTCTCCAATATAACACCATCCTGATTTACTAGATGATTTTCCAGATTGAATGCTGCTGTAAGAGTCATCTGCTTGAAAAGTATCTGAAGCTTCACCTTGCTGGTGTTGCTGCTGCTGTTGCATTGCATTGTTCAATGGATTCTCGGGCGATGTAGAAACAACCTCTTTTTCAATATCTTGTCCCGTTTGTGTGACGGCAGTAGACGTACCCTCTATTGCCGAACCTAAAGCATCTATACTACTTGTAATAGTACCTGCCGTAATATCGACTCCCGCTTTTGTACCTGTCGCTGAAGTTGTAACTATTTCTTTTGTGGTATTACCTATGGTACCCCCCACTAATTCACTAAAATATTTTATGTATGGGGTTATATAATTTGCAAAAAATTGGGTACCACTTGCTAAATAATAAAATATATTGAATCCTAAAACTGCCAATATTAAAACCACAATTAACCAGGTCTGCCAAGTAGTTTCACTAAACATATTGCTAAATGAAAATCCAGAAGATGAACCGGATGTTTCAAGAGCAGGTGAAAATCCTACCGAATCCATTTTTATATTATTTGAAAAAGAATTTGTTGACCCGATTGAACTCATTGGATTATTAGCAGCTGACGTACTTAACATTCGTTATAATAAAAATAAATATATTAAATTTTCATTATAAATTCAAATACCTTCGTATATCGACATTTACTTGAATGTCAACAAATAAAGGAATTGATTGACATCGCCTAATATTTCATCGCGAATATTGTATAAATCCGAGTTAGTCATACTTTTCATTGCCTTGTTTGAATTTAATCCAACCAAAAACCCTTTGAAATTTACCATTTCTCTCTTGAAATCACTTACAGAGTTAAAGTCTTTAATTGTGATTGATTTTGTATGCATCAAATTTACTCGATCCCCATGTTTACCTAGCAATACTTCCACAAAACTATCTGTGTGATCATTCAGTTTCGAATATAATTCATCGGTTGCTTTATGTGTTGCATAACTATATGTTTTCCAATGATATAATTTAACCATATTCAATATTTGTAAAAATTTCACTACTATTTCCTGTTCCAAATGTTTCATACTGCTACTGCTAGTACCAATGCTGTTATTTTTACGAGTACTTTTATGTAAGGAACGCATTTTTCGTGTTTTCGTCATATACATAACGCAATATTATTATGTTTTTATGTTTCTAGCCAAGGTTTATAAATTTACATAATCTTTATGTAAAGTTATAACAATAAATTATTTTGTATGTATCTTTTGCTGCGATCCGTAGCTGAATGTGAAGGTGAGTGATTGAACTTTATAGGCGTTAGTCTAAGGAGTTTACATCTGTCCACGAGAAACCATATGGAACATTTCCATAGATAAAACGACACTGACAGCAATCATAATAAATGGCAACAACACCAAAAACCATGAAATGGTGGCGTATCCCTTAGAACACAAATAGTTCAAAAACCAAGTCCACAATAGAACGAAGAATGATTTAGTTGCGATAGACATAAGTGACATTCGCTTCATAATAGCCAAAACAATAGTGATAACAGACAACACAAAGTAAATCATAGCGGGGGTGCAAAGATCCTTAAGCATTATTATAATATATGTAAATATAATTTTTATATTTTGATTTTGATTTTGAATTACGCATCTATGTTTCTAAATATTTTACAAACGGGGAATAAAATTTTCACCAAATTGATTCATTTTTTCCAGTTTTGCAATCGTTTTATCTAAGTTGGATTTATTCGTATTTGCAAATAAGTAATCTGTATTAGGTGAATGCTCATTTTTTTTGATTTGTTTATAAATATTATCTATTTTAGTGATGATTGCATTTATTTGCTCCTTGTCTTTTACTATATCTTCTTCTAAATTTACAGGTTCTATTAATAATTCAACAGCATAATATAAAATATACCGACGTTTTGTATTACATGCATTATTGTACTTTAATGAAAACAAATTGAGTAAACTTTTCATTATTTTTTTAACAAGGGGATGTCGATTTTCCGCTTCTTTTAAAAGTGTATCCCATACTAACCATACAATATCCATTTGGTTTTTACTATCTACAGGCATTTGAAGTCGCCTTTCACATTTACATTTTTGTTTCTTAATTTTGCATATATTTTCATACTCTGATATCCATTCTATCCAATAACATGCATTTATCGCATTCTTTCCATCCTTAGATATATTGTACGCCAATTCATTTATAGCAATAAATAACTCTTTAGGATCACCTACAACCATAATAGATTGTGCATAATTAACATTCGGTGCTTTAAATCTATCTGTCATCTGGGTCATATCAAAATCGTCTTTTTTAATTTTAACTTCATCAAAACTATGTTTACGCTTTGCGCAGCACAAAATGCATATTATTTCACAAAATAATTTGCGCAATTTATCACTATTCCTCATTTTCAATTCATTATTTGCATAACCACCAGAAATGATTTCCTTGAAATTTTGAACTCTTACATCCAAATATATTGCCAGTTTAGGATTTCCTAAATGAATATGTTTGCTATAAAAAAATAAGATAATCTCCCACAAATCCTTATAATGTCCTGCGCATATAATCTCAGCACTCCAATAACATGCTGGCTCTAATTTTGAATTTATTAAATTCTTTAGCAACTCCTTTTTGACATCCGAATTTTTAAACCCAGAAAAGGTCATTCCTTTAAAAGCATTTTGTTCCCTAATATCATTTATTTCACAATCACCCATATACACCTGATTTACATAAAAATTATCACAACTATACATATAAGAGATGTCCATGTCCGGGTCCATAATGAAATCTATATCTAAATCTATCAGTTCCATGAGTCAAATGTATAATAAATCTTCCAACTGGGCTAAGGTCATGATAATAGTTGTTGTATTATTAATAGTGATTACTCTTTTCAAATCGACAACTATCAAAAAAGAAGGGTATGAACAGCGTGATAAATTTGAATTCAAAACGGGTCCGGAAATATATGATGACTTTTATGCAAGTATTTATGATCATTTAGTATATAATAATATTTTGGACGACTATGCTGTTGGTGCAATAATTAATAAAACTACACCCACAAATCATTCCATTATATTGGATATCGGTTCAGGTACTGGTAATATAGTCGCGGCTTTATCTGATAAAGGATTAAATGCAGAAGGAGTTGATATATCCCAATCAATGGTTAAACAAGCAAAGGAAAATTATCCCAATTATGACTTCAAACAAGGAGACGTCAGAAATGCGATGCTTTTTAACAGCGGTTCCTTTACTCATATTTTATGCATGTATTTCACCATCTACTATATACAAGATAAAGCGCAGTTCTTCTCCAATTGCTTCAACTGGTTGATGCCTGGAGGACATTTAGTTGTTCATATTGTTGACAGGGATCAATTTGATCCTATTATCCCTCCCGCAAATCCTCTTATTACATTATCACCTCAACGTTACGCACCGAAGAGAGTAACACATAGCAAGGTGACTTTTGATGATTTCAAATATGCCGCCGATTTTCAATTGAACAATCAAAATAATACTGCCAAATTTGTCGAAAAATTCTCTAATAAGGAGTCTGGAAAAACATTCCGAAAACAAGAACATGAAATGTTTATGGAGTCAGAAGATGATATCTTAACTATGGCTCAAAATACGGGCTTTATAGTTATGGGTAAGGTGGAATTGATTAAATGTGGGTATGAATACCAGTATTTGTATGTATTGCAAAAACCTGAGTAGGCATGCAATAATTTTATAGAAGAATCATTTACAGAAAAATCATAATATTTATTTGCTCATAAATATTATGCAAAATTACCCAGAACCATATCCATATCAACATCCATTTCCTTATTACTATCATTATATATTTTATGTATTCTTAGTAATCATCCTTATCATATTAGTCATATGTGCTTATATCAAAATCCGCTTCCGTTTTTGGGCCATGCAACCAGTATTCCATATTTACGACCTACATTATTACCTATTTCCATGCGGTATAATAAACTATGAATTACCAGAAAAAAACCAATACACCAATTTCAAAGACATAGAAACCATTCAATATTCAAAACTTTCCGATTTAAAACTCAAACAATTTACACATTTTATAAAACAACATTATCTTCAAAATGGCGATAACCAATATTGTCCAACGACTAAAAACATAACGGGATATTTTACTGGACATAATTGCACTAGTTTTTTCAGTTTCTATTACGAAGATGAATTACTCATCGATGTAAAAACACAAGCGCAAATACCCAATAAGAAAATAGTGGGCGTTATGACTACAAGACCTATCCACATTACTATCAATAAAGCAAAAAATGCGGATGCCACATTTGACGCCTATTATGTAGACTATTTATGCGTAGATAAAACTCGACGAAAACAGAACATCGCACCACAAGTGATTCAGAGTCATCATTATAACCAAAGATTAATCAATAAAAACATATTGGTGTCTCTCTTCAAGAGAGAAGGAGACCTTACTGGAATAGTTCCGATATGTGTATACAATACTTATTGTTTTGATATGAATCGGTGGGCAAAACCGCCTCCATTATTACCATACGTATCGTTAATTGAAGTAGGTAAAACAAATATACATCATTTATTCGATTTTTTCAGAGATCACAATGAAAAATTCGATATTTGTATTTTGACTGAGACGGCAAATATGATGCATCTAATCAATTCTAAAACAATTTATATTTACATGATAATTGAGCAGGGTGAAGTAATATGTGCCTATTTTTTTAGGCGATCTTATACCTACTTAAAAAAAGGCACCGAAGTGTTGTGCTGTTTTGCTAGTATCAATTGCAGTAAAAATTCGCAGCTATTTGCTCATGGATATAAAGTCGCTTTATGGAAAATATACGAGTCACATACTGCTTTTAAATGTGCGGCGATTGAAAATATATCGGATAATGATGTAATAGTTGACAATATTTTAGAGAGGTCGAGACCAATTATAGTGAACCCAAACGCATATTTTTTTTACAATTTTGCATATCATACATTTCATCCCAAGAAAGTATTAGTAATCAATTAATATATTCCTTCGGCAATGCTTTGGAGGAAAACGTAGACACTGCGCAGTGGCATAACAACGTAGCGAGTCGAAGTTTTCCGATTATACTCCATAGTCATGCAAAGCATTGTCGAAGGAGTATGCATGACTACGGAATATAACGATAACTGGGGTTAGGCTGCCTATAAGGTCTATGTCTATGACGTCTATGTCTAGCTGTGGATGTACTACTGCCTACAATAGGCATACTTGTATTGTATCGTTGTATAATTCGTTCTACTTCTATAAATACATCTTCAATCCAATCACCTTCCTGTATTCTAGGTCGTCTACCATGAGTCCATGTGGAATATTTTTTAAGTTTTCCATATCCATGCCTCATACCCATATTCCAATTACCGATATATTTGTCTGTGTTTTTATATATTTTTTTACCCCATCCATGAACTTTGTCGTAGTTAAATGTGCCTTCGTAAATTTCACCATTTTTATACTCCATCCTCCCATTTCCGTGTTTATGCTCAGACTTCCAATGTCCATAATAGTAATCACCATTTGCATATGTCATTTCTCCTAGTCCATTTTCATGTCCGCGTATAAAATTACCATAATATAAGTCACCATTTCTATACTGATATGTCCCCATACCAGATTGATTGTTATTTGTCCATTCTCCTTCATAATATTCATTGTCTCCTTCCAAAAAAGTCAATCTACCATATCCATTCTTTTTCCCCCGGAACCATTCACCAACATAGATTGACGCATCATGTACATTAGAATGTTTAATGATATATGTTCCGTTACCATGTCTTAGTCCATCTACCCAATCACCATCATATACATCACCATTTGCAAAATTCATTTTTCCCTTACCATTATGGTTTCCATTTGTCCAAAAACCAAGGTATACATTACCACTATTATATTTCATCTCACCATATCCATGTTCTGTTCCCTCTACATGTTCGCCACTATAAACATCTCCATCATCCCATTCGTAAATACCGAGACCTGTTGACTGATCATCTATCCAATCTCCTGCATATTTTTCAATACTATTTTTGAAATATTGCTCGCCTAAACCATGTCGCATATCATTAGACCATTGACCTATATAATAGTCACGTATTCCGTCTCTAGTTATATCATCGTTATATATCAATTTTCCCATTCCATGTCGTAAGCCATCTTTTAGTTGGCCGAAATATTTATCACCATTTTCATACTCTTTTGTTTGTTCTAGTGTTTGTTCCATTGTTTGCTCCATTGTGTAGGAAAACGTAGGCACTGCTCAACAACGTGAGCGTGTTGAAGTTTTCTATTTGAAAGAAATGTTGTATAGTTAGGTGTTGTATACTTTTAGCATTTGAAATAATTCAATTTTTTATTTTATATCCATTTTATATGAATATACCAGATGAAGTGAAAAAAAGAAATGAAGACGCGAAACAAAATTTAAGAAATATGGGATTGTCTGAGGAAGAAATAAACCAACTTTTGGGGGTAGTTACAGAAAGTTATACTCAACAGCCTACTGCTGCAGAAAAAATGCAATTATACGATGCAGCACAAGCAAAAATAAATGAGGAAGATAAAGAAAAAAATAGATTATTGGATGAAAAATTTGCTAGAGATATGCGAAATAATGTAGGTTTTACTGAATTGAAAAAACAATATATGTACTCGCCAGAACAGGTCGCTAAAAGAGCCATCGAAGAAGCAGCAAATGAAAAATATAGATTAGAGAAAATGGAGAGATTTAATAATCGCCCGGAAAATAGATCCCATGATTCGAATGTTTCATCATTAGTCTTCCCAACGTCATCTCTACCAAATGAATATCAATTTCGTCCTATATCACCTAGAACAAATATGTTGTCACGCGAAGGATCTCCAAGACCAGTTGGAAATGTATCTCCGAGTGAGATGATAGTTGAAAAAGGTGGAAAACGAAATAGAAAATCGAAGAAGTCTAGAAAATCAAAGAAGTCTCGAAAATCAAAGAAGTCTCGAAAATCAAAGAAGTCTAGAAAATATAGAAAGCGTTAGCATCACATTATATTATAACTTACTTGTAATAATATAATTTATCTGGTGTATTTTCCGACTCGTGCAAATGAGTCCACCACAAAAATGATAAATATTCCTAAAAAGGAATATAATACAACTTCCTCTGTTACATTATTTGTTCGTTCATCTTTTTGTTCTTCTAAAAGGTTAATCATATAATTCAATTTTTCAATCATAACATCATAACTACTACCGGAGGATGGTGAACTATTCATCTGCGAATGCCCATTATAATTATGATAAGGCATATTGTGCGGAGAATTTTTATACATAGCTGCGTAATTTGGCATGAACCTATTATCTTGCTTTTGCTGTTGCTGTTGCATTTGTTGCAATTGACTCGCCATATCGGAAGAATGATCGCTTGACATATAAGTACCTCCCCCTACACCTGCACCAGAATCAATTGTCGATAGCCCAGAGGCGGATGTTTGGGTTTCCCTTAATCGCGTGTTTTCAACACCCGCAGAATCTGGAGGAGGAGGAGGATTAAAATCTGCTAATCCTTCTTCTTGATCGAGAGAATTGTGGATAGTTTGTAAAACAGAATTTACCTTTTCAGAAAAATTATTTTCTTTAGGATATCTCTTCTGTGTTTTATTTAATGCTACCCTTTTTCTACCTATATGGTTATCATTATCTTTATTATTTACTTGATTTATATCATTATCAAATGGAGCTGCATACATTGCTAAAGACATTCTCTTAATAAAAATTAAGATAATAATTTGAAAATCGAACTGAAATATAATACACACGAAATAAAAATATCATAGTAAATATATAAGAAGATGTCTAGTATAAGTACAAATTTAATACCATCAAAGAAGGAACATATTTTTATATCCTTGATATTTATCGTACTTATTTATGTTATGATATATTATAAATCTTTTCGAGCTTCTGTTATGAATACCTTTTTAGGAAGAGCTATCATACTTATTTGCATAATATATTTGTCATATTATAATGTTGCGCACGGACTTACGGCTATTATCATTTTAATTGGACTGCATGTTGATAGCGACTTAGAAGGGTTTGAGCAGCCTGTTGGTATGTCCGAAAAAGCGGTTATTCCTAGTCCCGTCCCTAGTCCCGTTCCTAGTCCCGTTCCTAGTCCCGTCTCAAGTTCAGCCCCCAGTTCAGTTCCCAGTCCTAATGATGTGACTACTAATAAAGATAAAACAAAGCCTACTGCTGCGCCTCTTGCTTCTCCTGCTGCAGGAAAAGAAGCATTTTCGCATCATAAAAAACTTAGAATAGAAGAAGGAATGCGTCCTAAATCTTCCAAAAGTCTGAATACACCATTTTTGGGGTCATCTACAGATGAGCCTTCACCTAATTGGCCAGATAATGCCGTGTTTACTACATTATATGCCCCAGTATAATCGGAAAAAATATTTTATCCTCATAATATAAGTATATGAATTTGAAACAATATAATTATATTATATTCATTACTATAATTTTAGCATCAGTAGTCATAGTAGCTGCTGCATTTATGATTCACAAAAATAGTCAAAAAGTAACAGAACCATTTATTCCTGTTTTGCGTAGAATGTATAGACCATATATCAGAAATACTCGTATTTATACCACTAATAGTCTAAATTATATTACAAGTCGATCTACTACTTTTTTCAAAAAGATAGGATTTATGTAGGGATGTAGTGGAGGAAAACGTAGACAATGCGCAACTGGCGTAGCGAGTCGAAGTTTTCCGATTATATTCCGAAGGCGTTAGCCGAAGGAATATTTTCTAATATACAAATTATATCTATGGAAAGATTTATAATCTCGTATTATTTTAAGTAAAGAAATGCCAAAGATTATCACCCCTATAACTCATTCCCCCAATTTCGTTATGAGTATTTTAAATTATATACATGAACATGTTTTGTATTTAAATAACAGCAAGTTTTTTGCAGGCATTATCATGATATTATTGAACGTCGGATCTAAATTTATATCTATTCAGTTTAGCAAATCTACTGAAGAATATTTAAAATTTTCGTTGAGTAAACAACTTTTGGTTTTTGCCATGGCATGGATGGGTACTCGTGACATATATACCGCGCTAGGATTAACTGCTGTATTTGTTGTTTTATCTGATCATTTATTTAATGAAGAGAGCAATTATTGCATCGTCCCAGATAAATACAAAGTATTACCAACCCTAATAGACGCAAATGATGATGGAAAAATAAGTGATGAAGAGATAAATTCTGCTATGGCTATTTTAGAAAAGGCAAAAAAAGATAAAGAGAAAAAACAACAAAAAGAGGCTTTTACAAGATTCAGTGAATGGAAAGATGGAGGAAAACGGAGATGAGCGAAGCGAATCGAAGTTTTCCGATTATATTCCGAAGGTGCCAGCCGAAGGAATATCGATAAATAGTAAATAAAATATTCTTGACGTATTATAAGTATATGTATAATAATACTAATAATATTAATCCAACAAACATAACAAACACAGCAAATCCAATAAATATACCAGATGTTATAAATATATCTGACAATAATCCAAATGCCAAATTTAAATATGCGGATACGTTGACCATATTGATAAGAACAAGAATAAGAGGATATCCTACTATTTTATACACTCCCTCCATGTCTGTTCCAAACATGAAAAGCAATAACGTGTATTTTAATCCAGTAATAAAGCTAAATAGCAGCACGACTAATACTATTCCGAGAGGATATCCTCCATCTGAACGCATGTCACAATTCTTCTATAAAAATACATTTAATAGTTTGCTCAATAGAACTCTAGCTACATCGATGCAACCCAAACGCAGTTTAGAAACGGCGGTAAATGAAAAAATTATTGAAAATAATATTAGAATTATATTAAATGAATTATTTAGACCCAATAATAAATTTTATATAAAGGGTAAAACATACACTATATATGATTATAATTGGATAAATGGTGACTGGCAAATTGATACCAAGAGTTTTGAAAGGAACTTAATGTCCTTCACTTATGGGACTGGATTGGCTACTTCTTTATATCAACAACGTCTATTAGCATCGCATGCTGCATTTGCGCAAAAAGAATTAGGCTCTTTTGCAAAAGCATATCCAGAATTAGTAAAGGGATATGCCGCATCCAAAGGTATCTCTAGATTTTTAACAAATGGTGATCTTATCAAGGACATTGCAAGTGGTAAAAAACTAAGCGATAAAGAAATAAAAATGGAAGATGAAAAACAGGTTTCAAAATATGTCACCTGGATAAAAACGTTACCTCCTGGTATACAAACACTGATTGGTAGAAATATAGATAACAGCATTATAAATGTGTCTGATAATATAAGTATATCAGTAGATCCCATTACACAAACATTATTATACTCATTAGATCGAAATTATTCGGAAGATATTAAATTAAATCCCAAAAAACTAGATCCATTATATCAAAAACTTTATGAGGCTGGGATTGAATTCAGAGAAGCAGAAAATATATATGAAACTTCATTGGGTTCTTATAATCCAAATACATTAAATCCGAATAATATTCCAGTAGCAGTGCCTGTTGCTAGTGCTGCTGCTACTACTGCTACTGCTACTACTGCTGCTGCTCCTGCTACTGCTGCTAGTGCCACCACTAATACATCACCCAGTGCATTACCTAGTGCATTTGACAATGTAAATTTGTTTGATTCTACCACACATGCATTAAAAAAAATAATAAAAACATCAATGGAGGCTCATTTTGACGCAACACATATTTGGAATAACCCAGATGATAAAAAAAATATCTCGAATCTTATTTCAAATTTGATAAATTATAAAACGGCGTTTATGGAGGCCTACAAGAATACATTAGATAATTTATTAGAAAAGGTAAAAGCGCAACGAAATTATTTTGAAGCACTGATACATTTTTACAAAGAGTTAGTTATTGTGAAAAAAAAGCAATTCAAAAAAAACGGCACAGACACCAATAATATAAACAAACTAATAATACAAATTATGGAGTTTGATATAGAGTGTTATTCACAATTTGTAACGAAAAATAGTGAATATGATAATTTCGTTATTCAACTGAACACTGATATTAGAAATATTATTAATGAAATGAATAAACCCAATTACAACACACAAATTCTTAATTATAAAGAGGAATTTGAAAAGTATTATAGATTCCCACAATTATTGGATATGAATAAAAATCAATTAAATATTTATATTAAAAAACTTTTAGATTTGTATTATCGTGACGAGGAACGTGTTTGGAAATTAGAATATTCAAAAACAAACAGGTTTTTCAATTCTACACGAGATAACATTTTTGATATCATTTCTGTAGCTAGAACACTATACTCGCATTATATCGAAACATATTCTGAAAATCAACGCAGAAATTTTACTACACGCATAGTTCAAGCACAAAAACCGCTGCAAAAACAAAGTGTGTTATTTTATGAATCATCGAATACATCTGAATTTAAAAAACAAACGAATGACTATATGAAATTACATGAAGCTCTCAAATCATGCTATAATTTAATAACTATGTATGGTAGGTTATCTGCTATCACATATGCACGAGAGATAGAATCATATACCTCCACAAGAAATATATATACTACCACCCTATCTATTTATGATGAATACAAAAAATACTATAATAGTATATCTAAAAATGACAGCATAATACCATATGTTCCAGCATCCGTTTATAGAAATATTCAATTAACTCCTGCAAATGTAAAAACCGAAATTATATTTATAAATACGAAATACAATACTACGTCACGAGATTTAAATAAATTGGAAATAACCATGGATAATTTGGTAACAAAATATAATGATATTATTGATTCACTTATTCCATATATTTCCGATTTTGGAATAAAACAAAAATGTATTACTATAGTGAATAAATCTGAAAATGCAAATGATATTCCGTTGTTAACAACTGCAGAGCAAATAATAAAGGATTTTAATGTAGAATTAGATAAAGATTTCGATTGGTTTACTACAGAAGATTTTCAAAATGAATTGCTTTTTTTATATGATCAAGGCATATATGAGGAGGTGATTCCAGAAATAGACAAGAATAGTATAGCTAATATAGTTAGTAATGTTGAAATTTATGAGAATAAAGAAGCCAGAGGAGATAGTTTATTTTATGCGGTTGCACTGGCTTTTAATGGTGAGTTGATTTCGACGGGGAATGTTTCAACAAATCCATTTGCAGATGGAGGCAAATACACTATTTCTTCATTGAGACGAGCTGTTAGTGATAGAATAAGTAATGATGAATTGGCAGTCTGGGCTACCGCTTTAGATGGAGGACGATTAGATGTAGATAATCCTGAAAATGCACAAACTCTTAAAGAACTTAACTTTTTATATGATGATACTGGGAGATATATAAATGATCCAGATATCATTAAAGGAATGATAAGACAGACTGCAAGAGATGGTGGTAGATATAGCGGTGATAAAACAGCTAGAAACATACTAGAGAGAGTGTTTAAAATTAAATTTATAGTAATAGATGTTGTTCAAAATCCTTCATTGGAGCAAGGATTGTCTGTAGTATTTAAAGTGAATCCAGAAGATAGGGAGGGGGAATATAAATCAGGCATTATAATGGACAAACATAAAATAAATACACCTGCTGCTTCTGGTGCGGGTGCGGGTGCTGGCACAAACGACAAATATACATACGATATTTTAACGGACGAGTCCTATATTCTGCGTAGAAACATATCAGAATTACAAATTATTGAAAAGGAGGACCCCTCTTTTCGGATAGTATGTGGAAACGCTACGAGAGATGCAAATGATTATAACACATATTTATTCTTATTAAAAACGTACACTATGGATGGCGACGATCATTATGAAATATTATACGATAAAACATCAACTAAATTTCTATTTTCATTTGATAGCATACCTCCTGTATTAAAATATTTGGTTTTTAATAGTTGTTGGAAATATAATAGACCAGAAAACAAACGAAACACCTGGTTCAATAGTAACGATATTTTTAAAAAATATCTAGATGATTCTTTACTAGTATATCATGAATTAGAAGATAGAAAAAGAATCGAGTTCAATGCAGAGGCAATTGAAAACCCAGCAGGACCTGTTCCGGAGCCTATTGCAGGTCCTGTAAAAAGACGTAAACAAAGAAGAGGTAAAAAAAATGAGGCGAGTGGAATGCAAACAAAAAGGCAAGGTCTTATGCGAGGAGGAGCTTTAAATAGCCAACAATTTGTGGACATAAATAGACCTAATGCTCCCACTAAAAATGATACGAATCTGAGTTACTATGTCGTTATAGATTTGGAATTATATCCCGGAGAAGATATACCATTATCCAAACGAGCAGTTCTAGGGTGTCAAATACGTTATGAAAAAATAAGACAAGCATATGCGGATATGTTTGGATTTATTTATCAACCATTAGAATTAAAAGAAGAAAATTATACTGCACCTATAACTAAACAAAATAATTCTGGTCAAAACAATGCTAGACAAACCACTAGAAAATATGTGGATGGAAATTATAGGAATAGAAACTATAGGGATGATAATAGAAGGACTCGAAAATATAGACAATAATGTGTAAAGTGTATAACTAAAAGTATTGATCTATCTTCAACATAAACTCATCGACTAAATGTTGTGGAATGTAATTAAAATCGACAAGTAGTTGATTTTTTGCCCATTTATCATAAGCGTTTTCCTTTTTCATTCGTTCATCAAAATAGGCTTTGTCATGATAACATTTTAGGGCTGTCTTCGGCCCACATTTCGACAACACAGAAGGAATATTGTCGCTAGTATCTCCCATAACTATTTTGCAAAATAGATCCATCTTTGCATCACCCACACTACTCTTTTGTTCAGCAATATTTTTGAACATAAGATTAAATATTTGTACTCTTGGCTCTACCAATTGTAGATAGTCTTTATCACTAGTAATAATATATATATTGACATTTTGATGTTGATATTTATTCAATATATATTTTACTGAAAGCGCAATGCTGTCATCCCCCTCCAATTTTGGATGACTAATTATAGATTTTACACCACCTTCTATAAATAAATTATCTTCGTATGCCATTTTAAATGAATTGCCACCTGCAAATGGTGCCCGTGTGGCCTTATATTTATCGTAAAATTCATTCCGCCATATGTTTTCTCTCTTACAATCCTTTCCAACTATCATGATTGTTTTTTCCTTTTGAATATTCAAATTTTTTGGAATCCCACTAACATGCTCCACAAATGTTTTTCTAAATTTTTCAGTGAAGATAGGATTCGCGAATGGATCGCTTAGAGGCTCGTCTGGATGCGCATTCTTCCACCAACGTACGATAGAATAATATCGATAAAAGCAGAAATAACTGCCATCAATAAATACAAAGTTTAACGGACTTTCCATAATTTCAATATAAGGTATCTCCCTCTTTTATACATTTAATCTACTTCAATTTTTTAAGAATATAGTCCGATTACTGAAAAAAAGGCACTACCGCTTTAAGTTACTTTATCCATTTATTATATAATTTTGCAAATAAAAAGTCCAAAAGTATTTCAGAGATTGAAAAATGGACAAATATATTTGTCCATTTTTTGGATTCTTAAAAAAGTCTTGGAAAAACGTGAAAAAAATAAGCCAAAGCATAAATTTCGCGTGTTTTTTCATTTTGTGAGCATAAGAAAAAAAATTTTGAGAAAAAAAAATATTTTACAAAATTTAGGAACTTTTTTGTTAGGATATAAATCCTAATTTTAGGATATAAATACTAATTAAATAAATAATATATATATATAATATTAATGAATACGAAAGAATCTGCTGCTAAAAAGGTTGATCCATTTTGTTGTGAAAAATGTTATTACACTACATCGAGAAAAAGTCAATATGATAGACATATATTAACATCAAAACATTTAAAATCAATATCAGAAGTTAAAAAAATACACGAATGTTCTTGTGGAAAAACATATAATCATATGTCGAGTTTATGTGCACACAAAAAGAAATGCACTATATTAAATCAAGAAGAAGTAGGAGTAGAAAAATTAAAGGAAAAGGAGAAAGAGGGAATCGCATTAAAAATGTCAGATATAGAAAATGCAATCCCGAACATGGATATGAATTTAATATTTGCATTCATGAAAGACACACAAGAATTTAAACAAATAATATTGGAACAAAGCAATACTATGATGGAATACAATAAACAAATGATGTCGGAACAAAATAAAATAATAACAGATTTAGTAGGAAAAGTGGGCAACACCACAATAAACAACACGCAACACAACACTCAATTTAATTTGAATTTCTTTTTGAACGACACCTGCAAAGGCGCGATGAATGTAAAGGATTTTCTGAATTTCATCAATGTAGATTTGGAAGACATAGAATACATAGGGCATCACGGATATGTGGCAGGAATTTCCAGAATCTTCACCAAGAATCTAGCGCGACTAGGAAAATTCGAGAAACCAATTTGGGTAACGGATGAGAAGAGAGAGACAATCATGTATAAAGAGGATGGAGAATGGAAGAAAGACGATGATCATATAAAAATGAATAAAATATCAGTAGCAATAGAATTCAAATGCATAAAAGCACTCACAATATGGAGAGAGGCAAATCCAGATTGGAGGGAAAACGATAAGAAAGGCGAGTTTTTAAATATAATGAACGGATGTGTATTTGGAGGTGAACTAAAAACCAAAACCATATTCTATCATCCGCCCGATAAAGATCAAAAGGCGAAAATAGTGAGGAACATGATCCAACATTTGAAGATTCCAAAGCATCAACATCTGAAAAGTAAATAGAGGAACACCACTAATCAGCTAATAAATCTGTATGAAACATAGTATTCAATACATCATTCGCTACCTCCAAATAATTTTGTTTACATAAACATAAACAGAGACCATGCGACATAGCCAACGCCAATTGCATTTTAACAAAATCATCGCTCACGCATAACCCATAGGCCGCCAAATTATGATCATTCACATAATTATTAAATTTTTCAAGGAATTCATATATTTTAATTTGAGTAGCACCTTTTGTAGTATGGATAGTATGTTCGATTATATTTGCAGCAACACAAATAATATTTCCAGAGTGTGTTTTGGGGATAGACGACCATACATCTTTAGGTTCGATGATAATATTTAATAATTCTCTAGCGATTTCAATAGAGGGTTTTGTAAACAATTCAGAGAATATTTCTAGAAACGCATTTTTAATAGTTTGATTTATTTTTAAAACGATACCAAAATCAATGATTCCTATTTGATATATGGGCAAATCTGTAACATATGCATCATTTTTTATAAATATAATATTTCCACCATGCAAATCACCATGAGTTAGTCCAGTAATTAAAAGAGACACAAACCCATATTTTATTATCAATTTTGCATACGTTTCATAATCAGTCGCATCTATTTTCGATATATGCGCTCCGTGAATATATTCCATCATAATGATATTTGGAAATAATTTTGTTGCTTCAGGATAAATTTTTGGAATTTTTACATATTTTAAATTCTTACAACTTTCTTTCATGTCGATCGTATTTTGTACTTCTTCTTCGAAATTTAATTGTTGTTTCAAGAGGGTTATATTTTTATTAACTATTGCTGGAATATTTAATGTATTAATTCTGGGTATAAATGACAATACATAAATCAGAAACATCAATTTCTGTATGGCATAATCTAATTTTTGTTCAATATTGCATCGTTTTATTTTAATAATAATATCTTCATCTGCATCATTCTTCATTTTATAAACTATTGATATCATACCGGAATTGATCGGTTTATCATCTACCATATTGGAGGAAAACGTAGATGAAACGAAGCGAGTCGAAGTTTTCGGATTATACTCCGTAGACAAAGTCGAAGGAGTATGCAATTGAAATGTTTGTTTTACATTATTCAATGCAAACCAATCTATATCAGATGCATCATATGGCGCGGAATCAGTATAAGATAATAATTCGTTATTCATTACATCATCAATAATATGATTATTTAATGAAATGGCTTGAAAAATCTTAATGTATAATATATTTTTGTTGGATAACCTATATGCTATATTTTTTATAAAAGCATTATAATTATTTGAAACCAAATAGGTGATATATTCAGCTGAAAATATATACATCATATCTAATAAAAAATATATATTCGATATGGTGGATAGAATAGAAGACATAAACAATAACATGTTATACATTATTAGTGTAATTTTCTATAAATTGTTTTGTTCGTAGAAATATTTTATTAAATATTTGAACAGACATTTTTTCAACAAATCCGGGAATTTCAAAAGAGCTATTAAACGTGATCACGTTTACTATTTTAATTTTATGCGCAGTCTCGATTTTACAAGTTATTTCCAGGTTATCAATAGGTAAAATGGTAGCATTCGCATTCGCATTCGCATTTTTATGGAGGGTATTGTACATGGTATTAGCTGTAAAAATTGCACTATTTGTGTCGCTATGCATGTTTACATGCAGTAAAGAATATCTTTTCGGAAATCCTAAATCCTCAAAAAAATGTTTAAATGATAAAAATATATCAGCTTCGTTATTAGAATGAATGTCTAATGAAAAATCGTCAAAAATATCCTTATTTACTTCATAAATAACTCTCATTAAATGAAAATTTATTAACTTTGTTAAAATAATGTTATTATTTTCAATTTCGAATGACAACTCATATTTATTTTTATCTAATAATTTGATAATTATTCCATTTTTTTGATGAATTATTTTTTGTTTCGATTGATCAACGTGGGTAGGTTCCATTTATTAGATCAAATATTTTATATTTGATGTAATATTGCATTTATCTAGTTTCTTCCAAAAATGTTTATTTGTATATCTCCCTATACATTTTCAAAGCAGCTTCTTTTTGAATTACATAATCGCAAATAGGTGCATTATATTTTATATTTTTATACTCATTATCATTACAATAATCATACCATTTATGAATTACTTTTGGTTGAACATCAGCTAATTCGGGGACCCATTTTTTTATATATAATGCATCAGGGTCGTATTCTTTGGATTGAGACCACGGATTAAAAACACGAAAATATGGCTGCGAGTCAGCACCAGAACCAGCCGTCCATTGCCAATTACCATTGTTACTAGCAGGGTCGTAATCTACCAATTTATTTGCAAAATATTTCTCTCCGTGTTGCCAGTTAATAAGTAAAGTTTTTATTAGAAAACTAGATACTATGAGACGTCCTCTATTATGCATATAGCCAGTTTCATTTAATTGTCGCATACATGCGTCTACTACAGGAAAACCAGTTTGACCAGTAGTCCATGCATTAAACCATTTGGTATTATTATGCCATTTTATTTTTGAATATGCAGGTTTTAATGGTTTACCAAGAACGCTGGGAAATGCATATAAAATATTCATATAAAAATCTCTCCAGTATAGTTGTCGTATTAGATCACGATTATTTCTAAAAGCTTTAAATACTTCTCTAATACTAATGCACCCAAATTTAATATATGCTGATAATTGCGTAGTTGGTTTAAATAATTCATTATGCGTTTTAGAATAATGTTTTTGCATTTTCACAGCAGTTTTTAAACATTGAATTGCCATAGTTCTTCCTCCGTGTACAAGAATGTTATCATTTTCTTTCGTGAATCTCGAAAAGGCATCCCTGAGAGAAATAGTATTTTGAACACGTTTTTGTTGAAAATGTATTTTTTTATAAGTTGATGGAGATTCTACATGTATTTTCATAGCAGTTTCATAATAAGGAGTAAATTTTTGATATGGCTCTCCACTATGATTTAAAATAGATCCAGGTACATGCAAATAGTAATCATGTGCATATTCGCATACTATTTCTTCTTTATTACATAACTCCATTATCTTTGCATCTCTCTCTAATGCATATGGAGTATAATCGGCATTAAAACAAACATAATCAATATTGAATGCTTTTATACTATCTTGTATAACCTTATTGTTATGTCCATAAAAAAGGTACAATTTACCACCATTATTTGAAATTTCTCGTGATAAATTATCTAAACTTTCAATCATAAATTGTACGGCATCATCTGATTTAAATTTATTTGAGTTGCTGACTTGTTCTGGTGTAAAAATAAAAATGGTATAGACATTTTTACATTTAGAATTGATTAATAAGAGGGCATTATTATCAATTATTCTAAAGTCACGACGAAATATAAATAATCCATTTTCAAATGTTCTATTATTTGACATAATATCACTTATATACCATATACAAAATTTCTATTTATGTTGTTGTAAATACAAAAAATTGATATTTTAAAGCGATCAAATGAGTTCAAGAACAATCACTCTCAACCATTTCCTCTAACAACTGGTCGAATGTATATTCGGTTGTCCATCCCATTTGTTCTCGCGCTTTTGTGCTATTTCCAAGCAATTCTTCTACCTCAGCAGGTCTATAATATTTTTCGGAAATAACAATGAGTTCTCTCTTGGTATACTCATCATAACCAATTTCATTAACACCTTCTCCTTTCCACATAATTTTAAACCCTTTTAAAGCAAATGCCTTTTCAATAAATTCTCTCACACTATGATATTCATTTGTAGAAAGAACAAAATCTTCGGGGGTATCCTGTTGCAAAATTAACCACATACCTTTACAATAATCCTTTGCATGCCCCCAGTCGCGCAATGAATTAATATTTCCTAATACCAGTTGTTTTACCTCCCCTTTTAAAATTTTACTCAAACCAATTGTTATCTTCCTTGTAACAAAATTATGTCCACGTCTAGGACTTTCATGATTAAATAAAATACCTGAGCAAGCGAACATGCCATATGCCTCTCTGTAGTTTTTAGTAATCCAGTATCCATATAATTTGGCGACACCATATGGAGACCTAGGATAAAAAGGGGTTAATTCTGTTTGTGGAACCTCGACTACTTTTCCATACAATTCAGAAGTAGACGCTTGGTAGAAGCGTATTAGTTGTTGAGGAATACCACTATTCCTAATAGCTTCTAGTACGCGCAATACACCTAAACCGCCAACATCACCGGTGTATTCAGGTATATCAAATGAAATTTTAACATGACTTAATGCAGCTAAATTATATACTTCTAATCGCTTTAATGTGTCACCATATTTGCATTTAATTTCATTAAATATGTTTAATAAATTCACAGAGTCAGATAAATCACCATATCTTAAATTTAATTTATCAAATATATTTTCTATTCTGTTTGTATTTATACTGGATGTGCGACGAATAATCCCCCATACTTCATAATTTTTTTCTAATAATAATTCTGCTAAATATGACCCATCTTGTCCAGTTATTCCTGTGATTAATCCCACTGATATAGTCATGAAATGATATAATATTATAATACCATGTATTTAACTATATTTGTCTTATACATCTATTTTTACAAAAAAAACGATGAACGTCCAACAATTCTGCCAAACCATGCATTGCTATTCCTACTATAAAAACGGAAACATATATATTAGGAATGAAAAAACTGCATATAAATCCACCGACTACATATGCTATGCCTTCAATAATACTTTCAAATATTAGTTGTCTTGGGTTATTTTTAGATATAAGTATGTTGTTGCTAGAGGCAACCGAATGAGTTCTTGTGCAAGCATCTCCGTGATTACAATAATATGTATGAATGTTCAAAATATATCCACCCACATGTTTTATGAATCCAGTCAAAAAAAGGAGGTAATAATAGTTGTGTACAACAAAAGATAATATAATGGCTATTACAATGCTATAAATGCCGACAAATATGGCTTCAAAAATATAATGCATCTTATTATATATTTGAACAGACAATAAACGCTCTAAATATCTAAACTAACAGTGTTCTTATCAGATTTTGGTCTGCGCTTGCTGCGCTTGGGCATGTTACCATCACCCTGCAAATCTTTCAAATCAGAAATGCTGATAGTGCTGCTATTTCCTTCATCCACATTAGCGCTACTCGATTTTGGTTGTTCTTGAATATTAATAGTCTTTGTTTTTAGTCCAGATAGAATGTCAGTAATATCACTAGGACCCTTCATTTCTGCACGGGATGGAGCGCGTTTGCTGCGATCCGCATCATTTGTATTTCCAAATGATTCTCTGATATTAATACCATCATTTTCATTGAATCCACGACCTCTTACCAAATCAGGTCGTGTGGATTGACTGGTATTAGGACCACTACTATAATTATTATTACCGGGTCTACTTGAAGTCATTTGCGGAGCACCAGGGCCTTGTGTGGCCATAGGAGGAGGAGGCGGTCCGCGACTCATACTCGCTTGTGGTTCAGGATTCATGATTCCATTCATAAACCCAGAAAATCCAGGGTTGGTTTGACCCATAGTATTCACTGCAGCGCTTTGGAATTGCTTCATTAAGTCCGGATTTTGTCTCAAAATATCATCCATGCCAGGCATAGCGGATTTGAACATAGTATTTGTCATATGAACCATCATAGCACTACCACCCAATTGAAATAACAATTTAAGTTCAGGAGCCATAGTAGCCTTACTTTTATATTTATCGTATAACTCTCCGAAAACATCGTCATAATCAGTCATATTTTCATTTACTTGTTCAGACCACCCATCAATTTTAATATCAAAAGGGTCGAAACGATTATTTAAAAATTCTAGTGCATTGATAGTAGCCATAAGCATATTCCCCTGAAACTTAACAGAGTTTTGCTTTGATTTCTCTTCCATAATCATTTCATATTCACCCTGCATTTCAGCCAAAGGCGATTCCATATTGTATTTTTTAGTCAAATTAACACCCTTTGCTTCAAGGGCTTCCAATCGTCTTAAAAACTTGAATTTTTCTCTTAATAGTTCTTCCTTGTTCAATTGAGGTTGAGATGGTAATGATTTATCAGGGTTTAAAGGTACGTTATTAAATTTACCATATCCATCCCACGTTTTAGCATCCCCGCTACTTTCAGCAGTAGATTGTCCTAGACTAGGACCATCATCAAATCGAACATTTACAGACGGACCATCATTAAAAGAATTACCCTTTGTAAAAAAATTAGATTTATTTTCATAACTGATACCAGGTCCATTGTCATCAATAAGATCGTTCAGTTCATCTTCTAGATTATTTAAATCTTCAATATCAATATCACTAGATTGCTTTCCAGAACCTTCCTTTTTTTTCTCATTCATAAGCAGTTCTATCCCAGAACCAAAATTGGTTGATTTTTGAGAACTTCTACCAGAACCAGAACCAGAAGAGCCCCATGAACCTAAATTTTCATTAAGATGTAAAGTTGAAATATCTATAATTTCCGGATCCATTGCTATTATGAATTAATTAGAACATATAATTTTAAGTATTACGAATAACAATATATATTTTATATTCTCCTCCACTAAAGTTCCTGCGTATAATCAGTAAACTTCGGTTTGCAACCAAGCAAGCCGAAGTTTCCCTCGACAAGACAAACCATTATAATTTACTAGATTCGTCTAAAGGAATGATATTCGTGGGTTCTATATATTGAAATTTGGTAAATACATTATCTACTTCGGGGGATACATTAGTAGAAGATTCAGACACTACGACAGGAATATATACTTCTTCTTGATTGTTTTTTGATTCATGATATAACGTCAAAGCTTCGTAATAGTATTTTACCTTTTTATTTATTTTTATTTTTTGAGCATCAAAAGAAGTCAAGTATAATCCTTCAAGTGATCGCACCCGCGAAAGTGCTACGTAGGTTTGACCACACTCAAATATTCCACTACCAACGTCTATTTCAGCGACGTCTAAAGTAGCGCCCTGCGATTTATGAATAGTCAAAGCCCACGCCAATATCAAAGGCACTTGCGCCACACCAATCCCAGGAATAGTCTCACTTTCCCAAATATGTCTAGACATAAGCATTTCTATTCCCTTATTATATCTAACAAATGGTAACCCAGTTGCTAAACAAAATCGAGTGATTATTCCCTGACTTCCATTACATACTAACATTTCACCATCTTCTAACGGAATATTTACTATGCACATAACTTGACATCCGATTTTCAACTTAATATTTGCATCACAAATTAAATTTCTAGTTAAATAGTCAAACTCACATTGAATATCCTTGTCGGTGCATTGTGATCGAATCATTTTTCCTCTTTGTGTCATTTCTAAATTTGACAAATTTTTAATAACAAAATCTTTTCCAATCCCATCTAAAGCAGCCATTTTACTATTATTTATAAATTCAACCTGATGTTTTGTAGGAAACATTTTAGTGGGTTCAACTATTAACCCAGTCGCAGCTGGTCTATCTACATATTGTAGTAACAATTCATTCGATTTCTTTTTAAGACGACCCACGCGAATTTGATTTAAAATACTGCTGTATGTATCATCTGTTTGTCTAAATATTTTTATTAACTGGATTTGACAATCTTTATGGAAAACAGAGTCCCAATCATCACTTTCAAAACAAAAGCGTCTGGAATCGGGGTCATCTGCACTACCCACGGGAGGAAGTTGATAAAAATCTCCTGAAAATATTAATTGGATTCCTCCGAAAGGTCGGGAGTTTTTTCTCACTAATTTACCAATTTGATTCAACATGTCGAATAATTTGAGAGACAACATGCTTACCTCATCGACGATTAAAATATTTGTACCTTTCCAAATCTTTTTTTTGAAGCTACTATTGATTATTTTACTTACATTTTGTTCGATAGTGCCGTTTCCTAATCCGATACCTGCCCATGAATGTAGTGTTTTTGCTTTACAATTTAATAAAATAGCTGCACATCCAGTAAGAGCGCATACTTGAAGCTGTTTTTGATAATGTACCCGTTGATCATTATGTTGTTTTATTTTTCGAATAAGAGCGGATTTTCCTGAACCACCAGGTCCAGTGATAAATATATTTTCTCCCTGAACATATTTATCGAAAGCTATTAGTTGTTCTGGTGATAATTCCATTGTTTTAGTGATTGATTTATATGTGCAATTTACATACATGTATATTTAATGATCAATTTTTATTTTTATTGACAAACCAAATACCCTGTAATAATGCATCAGCCAAATCGTCTTTTTTGGCATGCGTCGTAAAAAAACTACACCATTCTTTATAATTGTCGTTATTATTCACCAAATGTAAACATCTTTGTATTCCTAAAAGTTTTCTATCTTTATATTTTTTTTTTGCATCAGTAATTTCTGAGGCAACTACACCAGCAACCACACCACCAGTGCCAGCAACCTCATCAACCATAGCATCTTTTAATTTATTAACAGAAGAAACAAATTCTATACGAATATCGTTATTTCTCATAATAAAATATTGAGCAATCATACCCTGTATGGTCTTCATCCTATTTGCAATGGGACTAATTTGGTTCTCAATGATTACATGAGTAAGCGATGACATATCTTCACTCAATATTTCATCTAGTTTTATTTTAATATTTCTCCCAATAGTAATTAAATCAATCGTGGATGCATTTGTTTTTATTATAGGATTAAAACAAGTTTTGTTAATATGGTCATTTATTAATGCAATTAAATCTGTTCTTTTTATTGGTTTGTTAGCGCATTTACCGAAGCCAGTCGATGGAGTTTGGTCAGGTATTTTAATATCATATTTAACAGCTAATGTGTGCAATGTTTGTATTTTTTGTTTATTTATGAATGTTGGTTTAAGTTCTGCGGTTGGTATTTTAAATGGTTGTTTTTTAGCATGTTTTAAGCAAAAACATTGAGTGCCTTTAATAAATTTTGCAGGTTTGTTGCAAACCACATTTTTGCTTATTTCACAACAATTATAATTCATATCTTGAGATAAATTGATAGTATCCCATTTAACGATACGAAAATCGTTTAATATATTATCTTCTGATTTTTCTAATAGACAAAAAGCTAGATTTTTAATACCCACATCTATACTTAGCACTTTTAAGGGATGCAATGGAACCACTACGAAGTGTGGTAAAGTTGCAGACCCAGATTCGGGAACTTTAGTGGAGGAATCCATATACTTATTAACTATAACCCTTCAATATATTTTCAGTATATATTATATAGTAAACATGTCTAACTACCCTCAACTGGTATTGCAAATTTCAAATAAATTTTCACGCGATGGTAGAATGATTACTACACGTGATACGCCTAGTATACCTGTATTTTATATGAAAACAGATGCTTCTGGTAAAAAAATATTAGTACCTGTATTAGATGGCAAAGACAATGACCCACAATATCGTAGTGGCGAGTCAGAATATGAAACAAAATACGATGAAGTGTATGATAGCAATGGAAAACCACTAGGAGTAAATGCATATAGCGAGGATATACGCAAATATAGACCTACGCAAATTGTAACAGATCCTGAAACAGGAATAACATACCAACGTTCAGCATATGGTAATATAATACCGAATATAAATGATGCGTATAAATGGGTAAATGCAACTTATCCAGATCTAGTATCTAGCCTCCCCCCATCAGGTTCTGCAACTAAATTAGATTATGGAAGAATTTCAGCTATACCAAATGAATCAAAAGAAGCGACTGAAAAATATTGGAGAGCAGTAAATCATTATAATGAGACTTTACAAAATATAATGGCTCGAGATAAACAAAATGGGGTAGGTGGAAAAATAAGACGAAGACAAAAACGCAAATCTTATAGAAAAAAGCGCAATGCATCTAAGCGCAGAAGAAACAAGAGTAGACGTAGAAAATAACCAACATCCCATAAATAAACAATACAAACATGATGTATTGTTTATTATAGATACGTTATCTCGCTTCAATTTATTTATTAAATTTGGAAAATTGTGCGCTAGATATAGCAGGGGATATCATTCTAGCTTGTAATTGTTCTCTAGATAAATAGGGTGACTTAAGATCACTATTATTATATCCATAACCAGGACTACTGGTATCATATGTGGACTTAAATAAGTAAGGCACATTTGAAGAAGGAGTATTATTGGTTTGTATATGAGGATTTAATCCTAAATCGTAACAGGCCTCTTGATTATTATATTTCATGATTTGAATACCATTGTTTGTCATAAATTGTCTATAAGCCCAACTAGAAGTAATATTTTCTTGTTCTTGAATACGTTGATTCACTACGGCTTCTGGCTGCCAAGAAGCAAAATTTCGACCATCCGCCATGATGGGAGGAAAATTAAAATGTATATTATTGGAGGAATTATAGCATGTAGCCCAAGACATAATATATTATGACAAGAAAAAATATCATAATATAATAGTAAATGTGTGATTGGAGGAAAACGGATATGAGCGAAGCGAATAGAAGATTTCCGTTTATATTCCGTAGCTGTAGCGAAGGAATATGATAATTTTGCAATTACTCTGCAACACTAAGCAATTTAAGGAGCTCCTCTTTTTTGAGTTTAGATGCACTTGTGGCAATACCTTTTTCAACAACTATACTTCTTAATTTATTTAATGACATTTTTTTATAATCTAAAACAGCAAATTCTTTATTTGATTCTTCTAAACTGGAAATGTGAATAGATTTGAGAAGATCTAAAGTATTTAATTTTTCTGCTGAAATAGAAATGCTTGTATTTATTGGTGTATGATCCTGTTCCTCTAAATCATCTTCATCATCTGAACTAGAATCACTACTGCTACTACTGCTCTGGCTACTTAACTCATCTATTTCATCATTGATGTCAATATCTGCACCACTTAATGTATCGTTAATAGTAAAATTTTCACTAATATTTATTACTTTGATATTGGATGACAAATTGGCTAAAATATCATCCGCGCAAATATCGATAACATTATGTGTACACATTTCTTTTTCTTTGTTATCGCTTTCGCTGTCGCTATCTTCATCCTCATCACTATCTTCATCCTCATCACTATCCTCCTCCTCATCACTATCTTCCTCCTCATCACTATCCTCCTCCCCATCAGAAACATCAATTAATCTATCAGAAGCAGAAGTCATAGTAACTCCGTCCCCAACTCCACCCACATACACATTTTTTTGAGATGGAGACATTGCATTAAAGGTTACTGATTGAAGCTTACCACGCATAAAATTCATTTCTTCCGCCATGGAAGAAACTAAACCAAACATGGATGAAATTTTATGATTTTGTTCTTGAAAACGCTGCATTATAAAAATAACCATAATTCCTACAAGAAGTAAAGTAATTCCTAAACTAATCAAAAAAGGGGTTGTTATTATATCGGACAAAGGCATTATTACAACAAGTTTATATATTTATTTTTTTAAGGAAACGAATCAGAATACTCCACTAGCGTTTCGCTCGGTCACATCCCTATACTCCGTACTTGCCGATGGCAGCCAAAGGAGTATTACATAAATTTTTCGGTATTATCAATTATTTCTTTCGGATAGTCCATATCATGAAGAACTTTAATTCCTCCATGAATATTTGATATACCTTTTTCTAATTTATATGTATAATTAAAATCGACACCCTCTTTTCTAGTCAACATGTGGTAATTTTCAATGCTTTTATTTTTTTCTAAATAATGACACAATTTTATAAAATGGGTAGTCAAAATACAAGTCACATTTGGTATTTTAATTAAATATGACATAAAAGATGTGGCACTCATTACAGCTTCATCTGGATTTGTACCGGAATATAATTCATCAAACACACAAAAATGTGTGTCTTCATTATTATGTTTAATAATATCTAAAATCTCCTTACACCTTCTACATTCTGCTTGAAAGAGAGAATCTCTTCCAGATGTATCTGGAATATTTAAATAACAATGAATAAATTTAAACGGAATTAATGTAGCACTTTCGTAAAATCCAATACCCATTTGCTGAGAAATAATGACATTTATTAAAGCCGACTTTAAAATGGTCGTTTTACCAGAAGCATTTGGGCCTGTGATTATCATATTTTTCTTTAATTTATAAGTATTTTTAATCGGATTGTCGTAAATAAGAGCAGGATAATATGATTTATTGAATTGACATTTTCGTTTACCATTTTTTTTATTCTTACCATTCTTTACAAACGTACCATAATTGATGTATTTGTTATCTATATTTCCAATAAGCCCTTCTATATTATCAATATATCCATGAAATCCAAATGAATATAAAAATGCATCATTATAACATTGGTCCGAATAAATCTCATAAAAACATTTTAATACGTGACCCAATCCTCCTATTTTATTAATGGATAATGTGTAGGGAGCTATACTAGTTAATTTATTTTTAAATTCAGACAATATAGACAAATTATGTTTTATAACGTTATTGAACTGATCATGTGTTTTTAAAGTTGACGTATATAATAACAAATTATTCATGGATTTTTCAGTATAATCAATATAATTTCTAAAATCAAATATATAGTTATGAATTTTCTTCATATTTTGATGAAACCTTAAACAGGTAAGTATATTTTGATAAATAGAAAATACATAAAACAAAGCAGAAACTATCAAATATAATTTTTCATCCATTCCTACACTGCTAAACTTTGTAAATAGTTTACCGATTGCATGATTAGATGCTACCAATTTAAGCACTTCAATATATTCATTTATAGTGATAGTTAACCCCTTCAGTTTAATCACAAAAAATGGGATAATAAGTATTATAATTGGTACAAATAAAGATAAAATGGGTGATGCTAAATTATATACACTCATTAGCTGAAGAAATGTTTCGGAATTATTTAAATGCTCCCACATAGTCCAATCTATGTAATGATATTTTTCTTTAAATCCAGTATCATTTTTAATTTCATTCCAAATATCGATAATATTATTGAAGTCCGGTCTAAACGCTTCATTGGGTATCGATTTATAATTTTTTAATAAACATTGCGTATCATTCAAAAATGACGCATCGGTCGTGTAGTATTGAGATATTTGTTCATTTACTTTCACTCCAAAACAAGTCTTAGGTTGAAACGCATATTGATATAATGGTGTGCAAGAAGGATCAATAGTTTTGATTAGTTCTAAATCAATTGCTATATGTTTATTTAATTCCATTTTTTGTTCATTATATGAAATGGGCATTTTAAAATGGTCATTTATGAATTCTATTTTGGACATATAGTAATATCAAAATAGAATTTTTTAAAATTTATTATACGAATAGTATTTATCGCATCAAAGAATCAAAGTTTCCAGGCAATTCATTAATTTGACAAACATAGTAAGTTTCGATTTCCTTGAGTTTGGAAATATCCCTGCGGGTGATCAAATTAATACCAACTCCCTTTCTACCCCATCGACCACTTCGTCCAATTCGATGAAGGTAATTGTGCACATCTTTGGGAATATCAAAATTAATCACACAACTGACTTGTTGAATATCGATTCCACGAGAAGTTACATTTGACGAAATTAATACACGATGTTTTCCAGTTTTAAATTCAGAAAAAGCACTATCTCTGTCAAATTTTTCCATATTGCTATGAATACGACACACAGGAAACCCGTCTTCCATCATAGCCTCATATAAATCAGAAACACGTTTTACGCTATTGCAATAGATAATACATTGTGACATAGACATAAACGCATATAAATCCTTCAGGGTTAAATATTTTTGTCTATCATCCTCTACAGCAACATAATATTGCGATATTCCTTCTAGAGTCAGTTGTTCAGCCTTCACTTGAATAGTAACAGGATTACGCATAAATTTGCTAGTGATAGTATTAATGTGATCTGGAAGAGTAGCACTGAAAAGGGCAACTTGAACATCCCGTCGCAAGAATTGAAAGATGTTATACACTTGCTCTTTAAATCCACTAGACAACATTTCGTCTGCTTCATCGCAAATAATTAATTTAATATTTTTAGATCCAATATTATTTCTACGCATCATATCATAAACACGACCAGGTGTTCCGGTAATAATATGTGGTGTGACATCCTTTAAATTTCGTACATCATCATCAATGGAATTTCCCCCCACAAGAAGTTGTACTCGAAGTCCAGGCATCATCGAACCAATACCATACATAACATCTTGGGTTTGTTTGCTTAACTCACGCGTAGGTGATAGCACTAAGATTTGTGTTTCGTTATTCTCAATAACTACATGTGAAAGTGCGCCAATGGTAAAAGTTGCTGTTTTACCAGTGCCAGATTGTGCTTGGGCGATAATATCTTTTCCATCCATAATAGGTTTTACTGCTTTTCTTTGAATAGGACTGGGCTTTTCAAGTCCATGTGCATAAATACCTCTTAAAATATCGGGCTTAAGATCAAGCTCATCCCAACTATCAACTTCTTCAATATTTGATTCTACAAATTTATCTTCCTTTAAATTATTATTATCCTCTAGCATTTCAGTATCTTTTTCAGCTGACATTATATACATATTATACATGTTATGTTTAAGTTTATTTCTATATAAATAGTAATTTTTAGCTATACTATTATATAGCTTAGGAGGAAGAAGAGGAGGAGTAATTATATAACAAAAAAATTGATATAAATGAAACCCTAATAATAATATATATCTATAAATGCAAACAATGAGATATACTCTACAAGATTTTACTAATATTACATTCGAGGGATTTGAGATAAAATTACCAGATGAAACTATGAGTATGATTACAGATTTAGCATTGCAAGTAGGGTCCCCTACGTATATAAGAACACCTATTTTCAGTAAAAGGGAACACAATATTACATCAAGTGATTCAAACGTGGATAATAATTTTAAGAAGAAGAAGCGGGGGAATCGATCACATGAAATGGTGAATGATGATGACTGGGAAAGTATTCGAAGTTTTCAAGCTACAGAAATAGTTCATAAGGTTGGTATTGATGCACAAATTGACGTAATAAGATCATGTCTAAATAAAATGTCCGATAAAAATTATAATGAGCAAAGCGCCAAAATAGTAGAAGTATTAACTAATGTAACACAAAACAATGTAGATCCACTAGACATATCACGTATTGGTAAGGCCATCTTTGAAATTGCATCAAATAATAGATTTTATTCTAAATTGTATGCTGATTTATATAGTGATTTAATTAATAAATTTGAAATAATGAGCGTTATATTTGAGACAAATCTAAATGCATTTTTGGAATTATTTACACAAATTGAGCATTGTAGCGCGGATGAAGATTATGATAAATTTTGCAAGATTAACAAGGATAATGAAAAAAGAAAGGCATTGAGTTCATTTATAGTCAATTTGACGTTGAATAAAATCATTAAAAAGGATAAATTAATTGAGTTGACCTTTAACTTGTTGAACCAAGTGACAATCTTAATTAAACAAGACAACAAAAAGAATGAAGTAGATGAAATGAGTGAAAATATTGCGATTCTTTACAATAAGGAATTATTTAATGGATGTGAACAAAAAATAGACGATAAGAATTTCATGGAGACCATTACCATGTTTGCTCATAGCAAAGTAAAATCATATGCGAGTTTGTCTAATAAATCTATATTCAAGTTTATGGATATGATTGAGATGTAATATCATGATAAATGTGAAGTAGTATAAATAATACTTATTAGTTCAAATATTTAAATATAAAATGTAAAAATAATATAATGAATAACGATTCTGAAAATATATTATTTTTTTTAAATGAAAATAATGAAGTAGAAGAAACCACTTTTGACAAATTAAATATAGATAATGATATTGATACATTTTTATTGGACTTTCATAAAGACAATATTCAGACAGAACAACACATATCAGACCCCATATCTTTCCAAAATGACGATATATTTACGCAAATGAAAAATTACGATTTGAATTTTAATGTGAAGCAACTTTTACTGATATGTGATTATTATGGTCTGTCAAAGGATGTAAAGGTAAATAAATTAAAAAAACAAGACGTGATAGAACAAATCATTTTATTTGAGAATAATACAGATAATATTGATGTAGTTATCAAAAGAAAAGAAATGTGGTACTTCATGAATGAGTTAAAGCATGATAAATTTATGAAAAAATTCATAATTTGGAGTTAAAACTCCAGGAAGAGTATAATATAATTTATTTGAAAATTATATTAGATATTTTATAACACCTATAATATAATATGGTGTTATCAAAATTAGATAGTAGCATAAGTTATCCCGAAATTAAAAGCATTGCTGCTGCTGATAATTCAAAAAATAGAGAGTATGATTTATATGAGATTGAAGTAAAGCATGTAGATATTATAATTGCGGTTGGTAGTGCAAATAAGAGTTTTGCAGATAAAAATATTATATATTTTCCTATTTATTTAGTGAAATCAAATAATAAGGTTGTACAAATTGGAGTATATGAGATATTGTCAAGCGATTTAAAACATTACACAGATGAAGAAGGTAAATTAGAAATCGAAAAATTAAATGAACCCTTGGACGAACCTTTAATTTACATTTTTGTTACAAGGAAGATGTTGGAAAACTTAAGAATGGTTCCTGAGTCAGGTGATATTGTTGAACAAAATGCAGAAGAATTTGAGAAAAAGGCAAAAGAAAAAGGAGAGGAGGCACAGGCTGGTGATGAGGAGGAGGAAGCGCAATCTGATGATAAGGAAAACGAAGAAGGATCCAAATTTAAAAAGGATGTAGAAATAGTAATTCCTGCTATTAGAAAAGATGCATTTATTGCTATAAAAGGTATCCCTATTCCAGTAGATTTATCGGAAGAAAAAAAGAGTGATGCTATACGCTTAAAAAATAAATATGATCCTCAAAAAACGAAATCCTGGATCGAAAAATTCATGAAAAATAATAACTATGATATCATTGATAATGAAGGTGGCGGCGATTGTTTATTTGCGACTATCAGAGATGCTTTTGCACAAATTGCACAACAAACAACTATTCCGAAATTGAGAACTAAATTATCTATTGAAGCAAGTGAAAATGTGTTTATTGGTTATAAAGAACAATATGATATGGCATTGGAATCGATTACTTCAGATACAGCAAAAATAAAGGAACTAGAAATTCAATATGATAAGTTTAAAAAACTACACAATGAAACATTTGATAGAAATGAAAAGAAAAAATTGGCACAAGCCGGTGTAGAAATAAAAAAACTAAGAGACAGACTTATTGCAGAGAAAAAAGTGTCAAAATTAAACGCGGATGAATTTAAGTTTATGAAAAATGTAGATACTTTGGAAAAATTCAAAGCAAAAATTAAAACCTGTGAATTTTGGGCGGAAACATGGGCATTGTCAACATTGGAAAGAATATTGAACGTTAAATTTATTATTCTTTCTAGTGAAGCGTATAAAGATAAGGATGACGCCAATGTATTGCAATGCGGACAATTAAATGATACCATATTACAATCTCGTGGTGAATTTATACCCGAATATTATATAATAGTTGATTTTGTAGGATATCATTATAAATTAGTTAGTTATAAGAAAAAACAAATATTTAATTTTAAAGAATTGCCTTATGATATTAGAAAACTTGTTGTTGATAAATGTATGGAGCGCAATTCGGGTTTATTTTCATTAATACCCGATTTCATAAAATTTAAACAAGAACTCATGGGTAACAATATTCCAACACCACATTTTGAAGAATTATCCGAATCAAAGATTAAAGGTTTATATGATGACAATGTTGAGTTTGTATTTTACCATAATTCCTCTTCAAAACCACTACCTGGAAAAGGATCAGGAGAGAAAATAGAGCCACGTGATTTAGTTAAAGAATTTGCTGCATTACATAGTATACCAGATTGGCGTAAAAAATTGGATATATCTTGGTTAGATACAGAACATCCGTTTTTGTTAGATGGTCATAGATGGGGTAGCATAGAACATTATTATCAGGCTTCTAAATTTAAACAAAATAACCCTGAATTTTATTTATCTTTCTCTCTTGAATCAGGTACTCCTCTTTCAAAAAATGTTGAAATGGCAAAGGATGCAGCCTCTAAAAATGGAAAATATAAGGGTGAGTTAATCAGACCATTGGAAGTAGTCATGGATCCCGATTTTATAGGAAAACGTGATCAACAAGCGATGTATAATGCACAATATGCAAAATTCTCTCAAAACGAAACTTTAAAACATGTATTAGTAGAAACTAAAAATGCAAAATTGATGCATTATAAAAAGGGTAAGGATCCAGAATTAGCGGAAGATTTAATGATGATACGAGATAAAATAAAGTCTGTATAGATTAGAGGATTATACTCAGGGGGGTGGAAGTGGATTGGTATACTTTTTCTCTCTTGATTTACCTTTCAAGAGAGAAAATAAGATGATATGATTGATATTTTACAATAGTTACACTATTTTTTAACGAACCATTTACAGATTGAATATAATGATGATGATATTTTATTAAATATATCCTTTGGTTCTTCTACAACGGGATTTTCTTCTACTTTTACCTCTTCCACCTTTACAGGTTCGGAAACAGATTCGGTCTTTTGCTCTTCCACCTTTACAGGTTCACCAAGAGGTTCAGCCTTTTGCTCTTCTACCTTTACAGGTTCACCAAGAGGTTCAGCCTTTTGCTCTTCCTCTACAACAAGTACTTCCTCTTCAACCTTTATAGACTCAATAATAGGCTCTTCCTCTTCCACCCTTACCTGTTCAATAATAGGATCTTCCTTTACTATTTTTACAGATGTTTCCTCTACAATAGGTTCTTCCTCTTCCACCTTTATCGGTTCAATAACAGGTTCTTTCTTTGATGCCTTTACATGTTCTTTCTTTGATGCCTTTACATGTTCTTTCTTTGATGTCTTTACATGTTCTTTAACAGGCTCTTTCTTTAATGTCTTTATAGGTTCAATAATAGGTTCTTCCTCCATGAGTGAATTGTTGTGGACCAAGCTAGGTTCTTCTGAAAGCTCTAAAATATTTACATCTTCTGTAGATTCTATAATAGATGATGGGTCAAAAACATGTTCTGCTAATAATTCTATAAATGTCAATTCATCTCTTGTTTTGGTATTATCATCAACCGCATTTATTTCTTCACTATCACTCATTATAAATAATATAAATATTAATTTTTTATATTATTTTGTATTTTTTATATTTGTATTATTTTTATCATCTACCTACAATTAGACCCAATCAGGTTCATTTTAGGGGTAGACCCATTTGGACAACAACCATACCTTGTTCCAGCACATCCTCCAATCAATGGACTAGGACTAGGGCTAGGGACTGGGACGGGTACAGGAACCGGTTGAGGATATTTATTTATAACGACTATATGCCCCATAAAAGATACAACTAACAAAACACACAATATAATGACAATGACATTTGCTAAATCCATTTACAATTACATCAGAAAGAAAAATTACAAAATATAAAAATACATATTAAAAATAAATATGTATCTATTATAACAGAATGAGTAATTCTCTGACAAAAAATAGCGAGCTATTAATGTCTTTTTTAATAGAAAAAAAATGCATGAAACATAAACAACAAACAAAAAAAACAACCGCGATAATAAAATCATTATATAACGAGCTTAAACAAGCAGATAAACATATAACATCAATATCTCACAATCCACAATTTTATAATCCACACATTACGAAAATAACAACTATTTCGCAAATCCCTAAACCTAAAATGTTTAATGCGGATAGTTTTCCAATAGAAATAAGACAACATATCAATGACAATGCCTTATACGAATTGTCATATACTTTTTCTCTCATTGAAAGAGATATAAGAATACATTTTATAGTAGAAGAAGCTAACCCTGAGCTTCGTATCGAGGTTTATAATGAACATGTAAGAAAGATGCTTATTTGGCTAACCATTATAAACGAATATGCATCAAAAACATGTTCAAAACTATTGACTATTTATGCATATTTTACATCATTAACTAAAAAATTACCTACTAGCAATATAAATATTTTGGATGAAAATCATATCAATACCGCGTTTACAACCACATGCCCAAGCAATGGAGAAATAGTCGTTTTTCGCAAAGAGGAATGGTTTAAGGTATTTATGCATGAAACATTTCATAATTTTGCATTAGATTTTTCAGATATGAATATGAATGAATGTCATAATAAAATATTAAGTATATTTCCAGTGGATTCTAAAGTCAATTTATATGAAGCATATACTGAATTTTGGGCGGAAATAATGAATGCTGTATTTTGTAGTTATTTTTTATTACAGGATAAAGATAATGAAACTGAATTTTTAATTAATTGTGAGTTTTTTATAAATTTTGAAATTACATATGGATTTTTTCAAATGGTTAAAACATTGGATTTTATGGGATTAAAATACGAAGACCTTTACTCTAAGACTTTACAATCAAAAACAATGAGAGAAACATTGTATAAAGAACACACTAATGTTCTGGCTTATTATGTAATAACCCTCGTTCTATTAAATAATTATCAAGGATTTTTATCATGGTGTGATAAGAATAATTTATCATTGTTGCAGTTTAAAAAAACTACTGGCAATTTGGATGAATTTTGTAAATTTATTGGAAAAAATTACAAAACAAAATCAATGATTGAATCTGTTAATGATATGGAAAAATTGCTACATCGTTTAAAAAAACAGAATAAAACGAAAACGATCAATAATATAGATTTTGATTACATTATGAAAAATATGCGCATGTCAATAACGGAATTAGGTTAGCGTCTTCTACTTTTTCTATGCTTTCTACTTTTTCTACCTTTTCCCCCCTTTCTATTTTTCCTAGTTTTTCTATATGTCTTACTCTTCTTATGCTTCTTAGTTCTTTTGGTTTTTCTTCCACCAATAACTATCGGATGACTTTCAACATTATATATATTTTCTTCCATCTCTTCTATAGTTTCATATTTTGGAATATGTTTACCAAATGTTTTTTTATAATTTTTTTTCATTTGTCCCCATGTTGTTCCTTCCGGAATCACTTCCTCAGTGTCGGGATATAAATGCGCGCGTAAATCATCCGAACGAATATTTTTTTCTTCTTTACTATAAGGCTTAAGATATGGACGTTCTTCTTGCGTAAATGTACGTTCTTCTGACGTAGATGAATCTGATTTTATAGGACTAGGTGGAGGTGTTTGTATTGGTGGAAAAGATTCCGATAAAGGAACACCATATCCAAGTTTATTTAAAAAATCAGAAGAGGAAGTAGAATATATAATTCCATTGTCTTTCTTTCTCTTATCTTCTTTTTCTAAAATAATATTTTCCATAGTATAAAATATCTAGATATTTTATTTTATTTTATTTTATTTTTATTATGCATGGCACAATAATCGCACCCCGATTTTGCAAATTTCTCACATTTTATCCCAGTTTTTGCGACAAACGCAATGCATGTATATTTATAACATCCATTCCCGGAAGATTTTTTATTTTCTTTCCAAGCTTCGCTTGCTCCGTCAAAATCAATATTTACTTCAAATATTCCCTTATCATTTTCATCATATTCAAATACTTTATATATTTGCATTCCATTATTATCATTGTCTACATCATTTTCACTAGTATTATTATGATAAACCTCTACAGCAGCAGTAGCAGCACCAGCAGCTTTGCTGTGAGCCGTAGACACTGCGCAGTGTGTCGAAGGTGAGCGATTGAACTCCGTAGGCGCTAGCCGAAGGAGTTCCTTTGTTTGTCTACGTGTTTGCATTTTCAAATGTTAAAAGTATTACAATATACTATATCTTATGTGGTAAAATTTATTTCAATTTTTTTTGTAGAGATCCGAATTCATTAGAATAATAAAATTGAAATGAATAAAGCCGGTAATAAATATAGCACTAAACTATAGACTAAATACATAAAAATGGGGATTAAATATTTAAACGGATTTTTAAGAGAAAATAGCCCGAATTCGATCAAGTGTATAAACATGGCTGATCTATCTGGTAAAAAGCTAGCAGTTGATATTAGCATTTATATGTACAAATTTGAAGGTGACAATAGTTTGATTGAAAATATATATTTAATGTTATCCATATTTAGGTATTACAATATTACACCTATATTTATATTTGACGGGAAGCCGCCAGCTGAAAAAAAAGAACTCTTAATAAAGCGCAAAGAGGATAAAATGAAAGCAGAAAAAGAATATAATGTATTGAAGACAACTCTGGCATCTAACATCAATATAGATGATACGGAGAAACAAGAAATACTGAATAATATGGATGAACTCAAAAAAAAGTTTGTTTATATTAATAAAGAACATATCAATCAAGTAAAAATTTTAATTAGAGCGTATGGAGCAACGTATTATGATGCACCAGGAGAAGCGGATGAATTGTGTGCCATGTTAGCAATAGAAGAGAAAGTATGGGGGTGTTTAAGTGAGGATATGGATATGTTTGTATATGGTTGTCCTAGAGTATTAAGATATTTTAGTCTAATGAATCACACTGCAGTTGTATATGAGTTGAAAGGTATATTACTAGAATTAGGAATTACTCTAAAAGAATTCAAAGAAATATGTGTATTGTCAGGGACAGATTATAATATGCATGTAGAACATTCAGATGATAATCCCAGATTACATCGAACATTGAAATTATTCAAAAAATATCATAAATCGGTCAATCCAAATGCTCTTGATTTTTACGATTGGTTATTACAAAATAGCAAGTATATTACCAATCATGATTTATTGAAAAAATCATTTAAAATGTTTGATTTATCTGAAAAGAATAATAAACTACAAGTATTCGAGAAAATTAAAATAATGAATGGAATAATCGTAGCAGAAATGATGCGACCCATTTTAGAAGATGTTGGATTTATATTTCCACCATTATTATAATTATATTTCCTCCACAAAATTATATAAATTTATTTTTCATTTTTTTACTTAGATATTATATGTGCTTATACATATAATATCTAATGAATAATACTAAGGAACATATTATTTTAGATCTAGATAACAATCAATATGAGATGTCAGTATTGAAAACGAATATATATGCAATCCATTTATGGGATATATTGCGAACACAAAAAATAGATGCTTACTTTGCAACCTATTATATTTTGAATACTTGTTATCAACTAACGGATGAAGAAGAGACAATTACATTGGAAGATGTATTGCGCTTGCAACCTCATATATCTAGAGAATTATTGACCAATATGTTACTACATAGAGACAAAAATGATTTGAAAAATCTTATTTACACCGACCCATATTGTCCAAACTTCCAAAAATTGCTAACAACCCCTAAATGAGAAAAGAGGGTGATCTGTTTGATATAGCAGGCTGACGATCATTTTCATCATTAAATTCCTGATAAAAAAGCAATTGTGTTTCATATTCAGTCGATGTTGTTTTACAAGATAAGTATTCAAAAAAGGAATGAGTAATAGAATAAAAAAAGGCGGCGATTCTATTTGTTATTGCGTATAGTGTTATTTTTGCCATATGAAATGTGGATATTATTATTGTCTGGATATTACTAGTAAGTTTTCTAAAAATATATACTAAAATTATATATTTTTATTTTGTTTTTAATGTTATTTTATTGAATAGTTAGAAGTATAAGTTAGAAGTAGTATATAGAAGTCATTTAAGCAACAATGGTCTCAGACTTGGTGGTCTTGACATTCTTGGCAAAATGGCAACTCATGTACTTCTGGAGGTTGAAGTAGGTAAGCTCGTCCTTTGACTTGTCGAACTTAAGAAGAGTGGCAAGCTTGTCATCGGGGTTGATCTTGCGACCATTGGATGCATCTTGAAGTGCGTTCTGTCTGATGTAGACATTAATATCACGAGTCACCTCAGTGCGAGCCATCTCACTTCCCTTGTCCTTTCCGAGGAAGGATGCAAGCTCATCACTGATACGAGTGGGCTTGACAAATCCGCTGGGAGCACGATTGCCAGCCTTTCGCTTGCGTCTTGATCCCTGCTTTTGAGCAGCCTTGAGCTCACGAGCTTGTCTCTTCTCCAAAGCACGGAAATCAGCCTTGAGGGAGGAGAGCAAGACACTCACCTGTTGGAGCTTGGCAAGGAACTCAATCGATTGCTCAGCAAGGGGAGCCTCAGCCTCAGCAGTCTCAGGAGCCGCATCAGTGGGAGTGGGAGTGGGAGTAGATGCAGTAATAGGAGTGGGTGTGGGGGTAGTAGTGGAAGTTGACTTGGTCTCTTCCTTTGGCGCCTTAGCCTTAGGGGCCTTGGCCTTAGGAGTCTTTGCTGCGGGGGCAACAGAAACAGATTCAACAACGGGGGTCACAACAGATTCAACAGCGGGGGTGGAGGTCTTAGTCTTAGTAGCTTTTACCATATTATACTATATCTAGATGGGTACTATTTAAGTGATTTAAGACCATATATATATTATTCATAATATTACTAATATTGTTAAAGCAATATCATCATAAATATATCATGAATGTATACTATATATAATCAATAATATGAAACAGATTGAAAAAGCCAAGGAAGGGATGTAGCAGCGTTTTCATTCACTAATGTTAATGCTCCAAGAACATAATATGCTCCTAAAGACTTATTGTCTGTATCTGCTCCGCTATTTACGAACTTTTCTAACACACTTAAAACAGACATTCTAACCCTATCTAAATTAATTTCTTGTGCTATATAATTAAAATTAATATTTCTAAATGGATCCCCAAATGGAGGACATATTAATCGTTTTACTTCATTAGATAGTTGCGCCCTATACGACCAAATATCCATCAGTTCCCTTAATAATTTTATTATAGCAGGTCTACTCAATGACATAAACCATGCAGCATCACTATAATTTCCTAAAGCATTAATATTCTGAAATAATTCTAATACTCTCAAATCCATACTTTGTTGAGGGGTAATATCATCAGAAACGTCCTTTATTTCTACATCAATATGGATGTTTAATATTTTACTAATTCTTATTAAATTTCGCATATCAATTACTACTTTGGGTTGTATATCATTTCGATTATAGGGATTTTTTATGTTTCTTCCGGATTTTACTATTAGGTTATACAAAGAAATTATATCAAATCCATATACAAAATCATCTACATCCTTGTAACTAAAAAATTGAGTATGCGATATATCTTTTAAAAGATCGTCTGTTAAAAAATCTCTATCATTTGTACAAATAGTTCTATTTAAAAATGCAGGACCATGTAAACTATTGCATTTGCGTTGCAATCTTCCTCTGATAAATTTTTGGATGATAACAATTCTAGCAGACAAATTTAAGAATATATATATTCTACTGATAAGTTGATTTTTATTTCCAGAAATTTTAAGTTTGTATTGTTTTGCAAACATTTTTAATTGTGTAACATTGTAATTATTTTCGAATAATAAATCATATGTGTGTATCGTGGGTATACAAATATTATCATCCGATATTTTCCCATTCAGTTTAATATCGGGTATAGAGTTTTCACATGTACTATAAATGTGTTGTATATATTCTTCTACTGAAGCAGTAGATTTGTTTTTATTTTTATTTTTATCAAATAAATCAATCGTAGAAGTCTTCATGTGTATATATACATATATGTTACGAAAATCTTTTTGAGCTATTTTTTTATGTAAAGTAATATATCATGTATTGTATTTGGAGGAAAATGCACATTTATTTTTGAATTTAAAAAAAAATTGATTTAAAGATAAATCAGTAGATTAAGTACATACTAAGACAAGATGGCAGATACAATCATTGACGGCACTCAATTTAATGTGGAAAATATTCGTTATTCAGCCCCCAAGGCGGGTGGGTCAGGTGGTAAAAGTGTAAATATTTTGAATAAAAATACAAATTCTGGAATTAGATTATCTACTCCTCTATTGCTGACCTGGGGAGCATCAGATTTTGTAGATGCAGCAACAGGAAAAGGTAATGGTAAATATGAAATGTCTCTTCAATTTCCTAGTGAGGAGTACAAGACCGAAGATGCTACGGCGTTTCTAAAAACTATGATGGATTTTGAAAATAAAATTAAAGCAGATGCGTTGACATATTCTAAGGAATGGTTTGGTAGACAGCATAAAAATGCTGATGTTATTCAGGCTCTTTGGACCCCAATGTTGAAGTATAGCAAGGATAAATTTTCTGGAGAGTCAGACTTGACCAAGGCACCTGTTTTGCGGGTAAAGTTGCCTGTTTGGGAAGGCGTTTGGAAGTGTGAAATTTATGATGAAGATGATAATAAATTGTTTCCCAATACTGCAAATCCATGTGTAACCCCTTTGGATTTTATTCAAAAGGGAACCAATGTGGCTATTTTGATGCAATGTGGTGGGTTGTGGTTTGCAAATGGTAAATTTGGAATTACTTGGAAGTTGATCCAAGCAATGACTCAAAAGCCCAAAGCATCTTTGACAGGTAAATGTTTTATTAAGCTTAAGCCATCTGATAAGGAAAAGCTAAAGATTGCTCCTACTACATCATCAGATAACTACGAGGAGGAAGATGATTCGGTTGTAAACACCGCAGTAGAAGATTCTGATGAAGAGGAAGAGGAAGTATCAGTTACCCCTACCCCAGCTTCCGTGTTTATTGCTCCTACTCCAACTCCTGCTGCAGTCGTACCTAAGGCAGTAGTTGCGGAAGTTGCTAGTGCAATTGCTGATGCAACAGCTTCTTCTGAACCCAAGAAGGTTGTTAAGAAGGTTGTCAAGAAGAAGACTACTGAAGCATAAAAACATAGTAAAAATAACAAAACATAGTAAAAATAACAAAACATAGTAAAAATAACAAAACATAATAAAAATAACAAAAAATAAATAAATACAATAAAAATAATAAAAAATAAATAAAACAATTTATTTATTTTTTCATACCACATGATATCGTGATTCAAAAACTTATTCAAAGACAATATTGAATATAATATCACCACGAGATTCTACATTACATATATCATTTTCTATGATTTGTGATACCCCTATATTTTTCAATATATAGGTTTGGGACATCTTACAAAATAACTTGTTCAATGGGATAGAAAATGGTTTATTACCTATTAAAACAACTATAGAATCTTGATTAAAGAGAGAAAAAGTAAACGAAACGTGGTGTACAACAAATAAATTATTATTTTCATCAATGGTAATATTTGAAGGCAAATCGGGAATACATTTTACTATTATGTCTCCAGCAGAGCTATCAAAATAGCATTCATTGTGCCAAAGAGGAACATAATATACCTCTTTTTCTATTATCAATTTATAAACATTATCATTTATAAGATCGTTTATACTGGGATTTAATATATATATTTGTACATCATTATATTTTTCAAGGATGATATCTCTCACTTTAACCAATATACTATCATTAATATGCAAGATAGATTTATATTTGAAAATAAAATTGTACACTGACAATGCTCGCTCTTTATCTAAATCTTCGAATAATTTTAAAGAAATAGTAGTATATCCACTTACAATATCTTTAACGATGGATGAAATGAATTCATTATAAGTTCCTTTTAAAAGTCCATCAATGAATAAATTTACTATATATGTATAACCATAGTATTGACCATTATTTGAACTATTATTTGAATTACTATCATTATCTACACGATTTTCCTCGTGCGTTCCATCTATAATACTTATTTCTCTCTTTAACACTTCATACGCTTCGTTTATTTTTTGGAATATTTCTTTAGATGCAATAGTGTTGCCGTTTTTATCAGGATGATTTTGTAATGCCAATTTATGATAGCGTTTTTTTAAGTATTCCAATGTCAAACTATTTATTTCATGTTTATTTATTTGTAATATTTCGAGCGCAGCTACTATATCCATATCAAGGTTATCTGATAAGTAAATAAATAAATTTCTAAGTAGTAAACTTACAAATTTATTTTATGGAATAGTCCTAAAAACCATGTACCATAGTTATTAAATAAAACAAATAATTTTCCAGATGATAAATAGGTCTATAATTATTGTTATAATATTGGAAAAATGTATAAGTTTTAATAAGTATTTTTGATAAGTCTTTATGTTGAATCTTTTTCTGGGTAATAAGGGTTGACACTATGTACCAAATGCTATCAGTAATATCCAGATTATAAATAAATATGTCATATAATAAATCTCTGAATTTTAAAAATTTGAGATCATCAATAGCTAACATGGAATCTAAAATTTTATCACATATAATTTTATGAGGATGAGCAAGTTGAATATTAGCCGTATGCAAATTTTTTATATTTGTGATATTTTCTAGCGCAATATTGTTTGGTAATTTTATTTTAATACATTTATTATAAAGAGTTTTAGATGGTCTTGAAACATTAATTACCTCGCAACTATTCAAAATATTATCTGGAATAAAACTAAGTTCTTCTGTTATCAATATAAATTTTAAACTGATAGAGGTCGTTGTATTTTGTTGCATATAACTATAGAAATTTTCTAATAACTCGCTATGTATTTCATGAAAATTTTTACATAGAATAATACCAGATTTTTCAGTTTTTGCAGAAATAATATCTATAATTTGAAGAAATATATCATGCCATAGCAATTTGGAGTTGCATCCCAACAAAGACATGTCTATTTCATAGTGTATATCGCTTATTTTAAAAAAATATTGCTGCTTATTATAAGTTACACTTATTTTTTTTTCATATTTTAGTCCAGTAGGACTATATTTTTTTATAGAGTTTAACATTTGGGTGTATTTACCAACCCCCGAAGGTCCGTAAAAAATTAAGTTTTGAAGAGTTTGAATAGTGGGTGGAAAATTGTTGAATATTTTTCCCAATTTTGGATGCAAATTTTCATCCAGGGATGCATGAATGTATTCTTCAAAATGAGTTTCTAGAAATTTCATTGCTCGCTTTATTATTTACACGATAATCTTTAATTTGATATTTTTGGCAATACTTATATTCTTGTAGATAGATAGTAGATAGTAGATAGCAGATAGATAGTAAATATAAAAATTACGCGCGGAAAAGATATAAATATATCCCCTTATTCATATATAACACCATTATACATGAATATAGTTAAAAACATGAACCAATACGATATAAATAATATATATTTTTGTGATCCAATAAAAAATAATGTTATGAGCAATGGATTATTTATTAGAATAATATATTCAACCCCTTATGTTGTACTAAATGGTATTAATTTATTTGTATCATTAAATGATATTAGTGTCGAAAAATATTACAATAAATATAAATGTTCATTCAATGTGAATACACACAAAGAATTGATTGATAGTATTAAAATAATTGAAGAAGACATTTTAAAAAACGCCGACATCAAACATAAAATACCACAATATAAGGTGTATGAGCAAGTTAGAAATGGAAATATAAAAATATTTTCAGACAATATTGAAAAAATCAATAACAACCTATTTATGTTGAAGATTTCGGGAATATGGGAGACAGAAACGCATTATGGTATTACCTATAAGTTTTCAAAAATAGAACATCCATAAATAAACTATGGAGCGTCAGTGAATGAGCTTATCCATCTGTTATATAACTGGATAATATAGTTCCTAAAGTGTTGGCTGATATTATGTTAATAACGCCTAATAGATATATTCCCATGCTACTAACTTTAGATAATTCATATGTATCTTGAAATTGTTTTTTAGTTGTTCCATCATAAAATATTATCAATTGAAGAATAATTAATATTAGACAAATATTTGAAAAAGTATAATAGCCACTTGAGGTGTTTCCTGTAGAAATTCTATTTATATTTTTGTTTAATAAATTTAGTAAAAACATAATAGTACCTGCTAGCATAAGCAATGGTCCAGCAGAAAAAAATGCTTGTATTAAATTACTTAAATTACCTATTATATAACCAGCTAATACCAGAATACCTGCTGTTATAAATGAATATCCAATCATAGTTCCAACAATACCACCTGACGAAATGCTGCCAATCGTACATAATATAATAATTATACCTGTGGCAATTAAAGCATATGTCAATTTAAATATTAAATCGCGATTTAACCCAGACATCTTATAAATAATTAATATTTTATTTTTATTATTTTATTTCGTTACCAATAATTTTATATCGTCGATTTGTTTCTGCATATCTTGTATTTTTAGTAATAAAACAGGCACAAGTTCTAAATAATTAATGGTTTTAATAGTATTAATTATTTCTTCACCATTTTCTTCATTACTTGTAGTGGTGGTTATTTCAGACACTAAATTTGGAAAAAGAACTTCCACGTCTTGCGCTATTAATCCATAATGCAATTTTTGTTCTTCGTCTGCAATGTAGGTGTATTGTTTTGGATTAAGATCCATCAATTTATCACTTAATTTTAAAGGAAGATCTTCCACATTTTTTTTTAATTTTGCATCGGATGGATTATTAATACTTCCCCCGACTATCAAATCTTTCACAATATATACACTGGATTTATTATTCGATGGTGTTAAAACCTGTTGTCTTCCTCCGCTAGGATCAGTATAAGTGGTAAATGTCCATAAACTTCCATTGGAACCACCATAGAAAGATTTAACATATGATGTAAGTGGTGGCTGTCTTCCTCCTGTATATGTAGATGATCCAAAATTCATTCTAGTATGTAAAAATATATTAATAAAAGTAATTTAACAAAAAAACAAATTAAAATAATCGCGATTAAATGTATATGAGCAGATTTAATACATCATCAAATCACCCTATTATTCCTAATTCACAAGAATATGTTTACGAAAAAAAATTTGTTTCAATTCATGCTGAAGATAGAGATGTATTAAGATATCCTAGTTCTAGTGAGTTTGAAATTGAATTACCGCAAGATTATTGTAACGTTCAAGCAGTTAAATTAAATACATGGACATTTCCCGCGAATTATAATACTTTTTCATTGATCCAAAATAATATTTCCATGACATTCAAGATTACAAAACCTTATAACCCTGGTGAATATAGTGTAACAAATCCATTACTATATGTTATATTTGAAGCGCTTAATAACCATGGATACGATACAAATTTTCTAATATTAATAGAAGAGGGTTTTTATAATCCGATACAAGTTGCGACAGAACTAACAAATCGATTTAATAATTCTGTTACAAGTGTAATATTAAATTATATGAATTCTCAATTGGTGAATCCTGATCCATCTAATAATGTACCCGTAACACAAGCAATAATAGATGAATTTACTAATGCAGGAGGTTACAATCAATTTGTAGTAGTTTATAATCAAGTTGCACAAAAATTATGGTTCGGAAATAAGAGTTCGGAATTTATATTAACGAATGATTCTGAGTTGTATGCATTATCTATTCTAAAAAACGTGCAATGCTTTAGGCCCCAGTTGCCTGATTTTTCTAATTGGGGATTACCTGCCTATTTAGGATTTACTAGATGTCCAGTACCGGCAACTCCCCCAGTGCCTTTTCCAAATGTATTACCTAGATTTTATTATGGAGATGTAAATCCAGGAGACAATGGATATTGGTTAGTACCAGATCCAGAATATGGAGCTTGTTTAGTTTATTATTTAGAAGCTCCGGCTAAAATAAATTTGATGGGTAATTCTTATTTTTATATGGAACTTTCTGGATTAAATAATATGGACGAGACGATGCCATTCTCAGCAAATTCTTTTACTACACATACAAATGTGACAAATGGAATAGTTAATTCAGCGTTTGCTAAAATCGCCATTACAACAACCCCAATCGCTCAATGGTTCGACAATGGATGTGATAATTATAAATATTTTAATCCTCCTGCAGAAAGAATTCGAAAATTGAAAGTAAAATTGAGATACCACAATAATTTATTAGTTGAATTCGGTAAATTTGATTATTCTTTTACATTGGAATTTTGCATACTGCGACCACAAAATCAGAAGGATTATAAAATGAATGTACCCGAAGTGGTTAAATTTAGTTAAATTATGGTCTTATGGTCTTATGGTCTTATGGTCTTATGGCCTTATTTGATATACATCCATAATCCAATTTTTAACAATAGTCGTGTGACAAGTTTTATAATCTTCCTGGAATCCGTTTAATTTATAAAAGGTGGGTTTTTTCATTTTCGTTGTTTTGTAATAAATGTAGTCTCCATATTGTCCAGTTCTAATACTAATATTATCAGTTATTTCTCTAATAATATTCGATTTAATAGGTGCAATGCTGTCTGAATCGGCGCCAGTACCAGTGCCACCAAGTAAACTATCTAATATAACTAAAACTTCGTCATATGTAATGTTGTCCAATGGTCTGTTACCAAGACTAGACAATGATTTTGAATTAGTACCCCAATTTACATATATTCCAAATTTCCCCTTTCTAAGAATTAAATCTTCTTCTCTATATTTTCCCAAAACAATAGATGCTTTCTTTTGAAGGTCCACCACATCTGTAATAGCATATTCTCCTTGTTTTAATTTATTCAGGTCTATATCCTTTTTTACGGGTTTAAATGTTACCTCTTCTTTACCATTATTATTCTCAGTGCACTTGATAACAGGTCCATGTTTGCCAATAATGTAAGAATGTGTGTCATCTATTACTATTTCATGTTTTCTCTCATCTGTCAAACCCTCTAATAGTAGTTTCATTTCTACCAAACACTGACTACATAATGTATACCATACTACGTCACCCTTTGATATTTTATCTAATTCGGATTCCATGTTACTGGTGTATTCGTAATTAAACAATTTATCAAAATGTGTGCATAAAAATTCCATTACTATTATGCCTAGTGGTTGAATCACTAATTTACCTTTTTCGTTACCAAATTCTCTACTCGTTTTGGTTTCCGTGATAGTTTCATCGTGTAATTCAAAATCTCTGCAAGATACTTGGATCCCTTTTACGTCTTCTTTTTTTACATAACCGCGTTCTTGAATTTTATCAATTAATGTGGAAAAAGTGGAGGGACGACCTATACCATTTTCTTCTAGAAGTTGCACTAGTTTGGCTTCAGAATAATGTTGTTTTAGTTTGGACATGGTAACGATGGAAGTAATTTTCTTGAATGTAATGGCGCTATTTTGTTTTATTTGAAGCAAGTAGTGGTACTCTTTGTTGGAGTTTTCTTCCGCTTTTTCTTTTTCTTTTGATTTATTTGCGACTATTTTCCAACCGGGAAAATCAATTATTTCACTGGTATATACATATTTGTAGTCACAAATAGAATTTACGTTGGCAGTTATTTCATAAAATTCCGCGGGAGACATGCAACTTTCTAATGATGTTTCCCAAATTAATTTATACATTTTTCTTTCTTTTGTGGATAAATCTAGATCTTCTGGTAGTTCTCTCATACGAATATCAGTTGGACGAATAGCTTCATGGGCTTCTTGTGGAGGGGGCGATTTTACTGGCGTTTTAGCTATTTTAGATTTTGTTTTTTTCTGATTAACTACTTCGATAGCTGCAGTAGCAGTACTATCCGTAGGAGCCGCAGTACTATTATTTGCTAATAGATCGATATTAGGACTGATATAGCTATCTTTATTATACGTTTGAACAATATACGTCTTTACCGAATCTATAAATTCCTTACAATATTTTTTACTATCTGTTCGCATATAGGTAATGTATCCAGCTTCATAAAGAGTTTGACAAAGTTTCATGGTTTCTTTTGGTGATATATGCATATCATTACTCGCCAATTGTTGAATTCGTGATGTAGTTAATGGTTGAGGTGGTTGTTTACATACTTTTATGGGTTCCGTTCTACTATAAATATGCTGAAAATCATTTGATTTTTCTAGAAAATCAGAAACCTGCTCTTCTGTCTCAAAATGTTTATTCAATAAAAATGGAATGCATTTGTTACCGAAATAACCAGTGGTATTATATATTTTTTTCCCAGGTGATTTATTAATATCTTGTTGGTTGTCATACACGAGTCGTAATGCGGGGGTTTGACATCTACCAGCGGATAAACTATTTTTTGAATTTTTTGATATATATTTCCACAATAAAGGGGTTATAGTAAATCCTACAAGTACATCTAATATTTGACGTGCTTGTTGTGAGTAAACTAGATTCATATTAATGGTCGTTGGATAATTTATGGCGTGGGTTATTGCGGATTCCGTTATTTCATTAAATATTATGCGTGTAGTTGTTTCAACTGGTAGACCAAACAGATCACAAATATGCCATGCAATGGCTTCTCCCTCTCGATCTCCATCTGGAGCCAATATTACATGATCCGCTTTCATTATTTCATTTTTTAAAAACGCAATATGCTTTGTTTTTTTTGGGTCGTCAATAATGTTAAATTTTGGTTCAAAATTATTTTTAATATCAATTGCCTCCAATGATGATAGTTGTCGTAAATGACCAAAACTAGCAACACATTTATATCCAGGTCCTAAAAATGATTCTATTTTTGCACATTTTGCTGGAGATTCAACAATTACCAATGTGGTGGTTGTTTTCGCATAACTTTTTGACATTTTTGAATATATTACATCTAGTAATATATTTAAGTGTTTTTGGTTGGAGTTCCTATAGTATCTCCTTATTTCAACTCTTCAAAGTGATATCATGAGAGAAAAAGTATTATATATTCCTTCAGTAACTACGTTTTCCTACAAAAGCATTACATATTTGCTTTTTTGAACTCATTCCAAGAAATTTTAATGGCTTCCCTAGGGGGTTCTACAACCTTGTTGTCATGTTCCTCATTTAATTTGTCAGCCTTTTTTAAAGCACTATCGACATACATTTCCTTTAACAAAGTTCCGACAATAAATGCACCCTCATGTTGATCAATCTCTCCATCTTCAATACGTCGTAGAACATTTAAAAACTTATTTAGGATACTCAGGTCAATCTCGTCCTTCTTGATTTTGTTGTAAATGTCCGTATAATAAGTAAATAAAAAGGTGCATTCTGTCATGCTTTCTTGGTTAATCTTTTCCATATCATTCTTATATTTAGCCTTCATTTTAAGCAATGCGTTTATATCATTTTGAAGTAGGTGACTATGTTTTAGTTCACGTATTAAATCAGTCACATCTTCCACATTATTAGCCTTTATCATTTTTTGTAAATGTAACCGCGCATTATCGTCCATATAAGTAATTAATAATTATTATTTTAAACCTTTTTCATGTAAAATGCTTATTTTTTTGCAAATTATATAATATATAAATAATATATATATGGGATTAATAGCACCTCCTACTACATATGCAATGAGTGGATCAACGCCAAAGTTGTCAGCAATTATAGATAGTAAAGCAGGTGCAGAAAAATTAAATATGTTAGGTAATACTGCGGGTGGTAAAAGGCGTAGACCACGTAGAGTCGGTGGGTCAACATTAACAGTTCCAATAGTATCCGCTCCTTATAATTCTCCTAGTCCGTTGAATACTACGAATGTTACCACTGGTATTTATGCAACTAGTGCAAATTCAACCGCACAGGCAGCACTAGATAAAGCAGCTACACCTGCTACTATGCCAGTTAAAGGAGGTAGTAGAAAAGGTCGAAAATCTAGAAAGGGAATGAAATCTAGAAAGTCGAGAAAGGGGAGAAAGACGAGAAAAACTCGTAGACATAGAAAGTAAAACATAAACATAAACATAAACAATATGTTTTGACATATTTAGAATTATATATGAATAATATAAGTTAGTTATATGCCAAAAGGAGTAGACTGGATATATTTTACATATGTAAATTTGGGATTTATTGCATTAATAGTATCCATGTATTATTTCAGTGCTCTAGCAGATATCAAAGCAAATTGGCCTCTCTATAGATGCAATCCAATATATATGCCATTGTCCGATGATATAGAAAAAGATTTTACTTATTGTGTTCAAAATATGCAGACTGATTATATGGGCTATTTGTTGCAACCATTAACATATATTACATCAGGATTAACGCAAATGGGTGGTGATTTTACGGAGTCGTTGAACGACTCCAGAAATATGTTGGCAAATATAAGGAATTTTTTTACATCCATAATCCAAAATATTTTTGGCGTATTTTTAAATCTGATCACTGAGTTTCAAAAAATAACCATTGGTATTAAAGATTTAGTCGGAAAACTCATTGGAATTATGGTTGTAGTCATGTATGTGATGGATGGATCAATTAAGACCATGCAGAGCACATGGAATGGACCCGCAGGACAATCCGTAAGAGCTCTATCAGGAAATTGTTTTCACCCCAGCACAAGAATCAAATTAAAGACAGGGAAAGTGATTAAAATGAAAGATGCATTTTTAGGAGATATATTAGAATCCGGTAGCAAGGTAATAGCTACTATGCAATTAATAAAAACAGAGAAGGACAAACTATATGTGATGCCTCATGGAGTAAATAACATTCCGGTATATGTTACTGGATCTCATATGGTATTTAATAAAGCTACAAATAAATTTATAGACGTGCAACATCATCCTGAAGCTAAAGAACAATCAGATGTAGAATGTGAGTATTTTAGTTGTCTCATTACAGATGATCATCATATACAGATAGGACAGCAATTGTTTTATGATTATGATGATGATGAAATTAGAGCAGCGATGTAGTTTATTTTTATTTAGATAGATATCAAATCAAAAAAAATAAAAATAAATCAAAATAAAATCAATATTACTATAGTATAAGTACAAATACTATGAATATAGATGATAGTTCTAGTAAAATAAATAATATGTATCAAAATTTATCTTATTTCGACAATTATGGATCAAGTGTATTTATATTTATCGTGTTAATAATTATACTTTTCTTGTCTTTTGCCTATTTTCAAGTGATGAATCAACTTAAGCCAATAAAAGACGACTGGGCTGCCAAAAGATGTAGTCCTAAAGTCATCCCATTTGCAGGACTAATCAATAAACCCGATAATATGTCCATAGTTGATTTTACTGGACAAAATTTTACCTATTGCATGCAAAATATTTTGACCTCTATAACTGGTGACGCAGTGCAACCATTAACTTATATCACTGCAGGATTGAGTGAAATTTTCAAAGAGTTATTTGAAGCGCTACAATTTATTCGAAATATGATGGCAAATATTCGTGCAAGTATGGCTAGCATCGCTAAGGAAATATTGGGTAGAGTTTTAAATATTATGACTCCTTTGCAAACGATTATTATTGCGGTGATGGATTCCATGCAGAAAATAAATGGTGTATTGACGGCGGGATTATATACCAGTTTAGGCACTTATTATGCCTTAAAATCTTTACTTGGGGCGATAGTTCAATTTATAATCATAATATTAATCATATTGGTTGGACTTATTCTTGGTATGTGGATTTTACCATTTACGTGGCCACTGGCAATGACCATGACAGCGGTATTTGTTTCTGTCGCTATTCCTATGGCGATAATAATAGGATTTATGACCGATGTATTACACGTTAGAACAGACTTATCCATTCCGGGAGTACCTAAACCCAGTTGCTTTGATAAAAATACACACATAAAAATGAATGATGGAAGTTTCAAATTTATTTCGGAAATTGAGGTAGGAGAGAAATTAGCAAATGATATTTTAGTCACTGCGAAAATGAAGTTGGATGCAAAGGGTAGCATCATGTATAACTTAAATGGAACGATAGTTAGCGGAACACATACTATTAAATATGGAGATATATGGATACCTGTTTCAAACTACCCCCACAAAATATTGGTTGAAAATTATGAGGAGCCATATTTATATTGTTTGAATACGGAGACGAAAAGGATTCATATTAATGATTTTATATTTGTCGATTGGGATGAGCTTACAGAGGATGACATGAAGCAATTATCGAATTTGGATTGCGGAGTACGAACAAAAGGTTCTACGTTTAATTCTACTTTAGATATACATACATATTTAGACGGGGGGTTCGTTGAAAATACCATTATCTCTTTATTGGATGGTTCAAAGAGAGAAATAAAAGATATTCAGATCGGTGATCTCTTGGATGGAGGTACAAAAGTGTATGGTTTAGTGGAAATTGAAGGTAAGTATCTTCATGAATTATGTGAGTATAATTTAGGATCAAATCGTATTTTGAAGGGTGGTCCAAATATAAATGTATGTGATAAACAAATATCTTTTATAACAACTTTAGATTTGGGTGAAAAGAGTCAGAAAAAACAATTACCAAAACAACCAAAATTATATCATTTATTAACTGATTATGAAAGTTTTTATGTCGATCATATTAAATTTTATCATTACAACTCAACGATTGAGTTATTTTTAGATAGATATCGTGGAAAATTATTATCTATGAAATATGTATAATCATATGGAAATTACTATATTTGGTATGAAGTTTCGACTTGAAATATTGATTTTAATAGCCGTCGTTTATTGGATTTTGGTGGGACACGTTTGTTGCTCTTGCTATAGAGGAGGACTGATGGAGGGGTTGACAAATGCACCATTAAGCGGCCAAAATAAACGCATCCGAGATTGGATTTTTGAAAAGCTAAATGTGGAGGGCTTTACTGGAGCCAATACTAATTATGGACAATCCGCTCCTTACAGCTTGGCCAATAAAAAGCCAGTGGATACGTCTAAATGGGGGATGCCCGATTTGACTTACGAAAAAGGAAAGCCTATGAACAAGGCTGTTCAAGATTTTTTGAATCGTCCCGAACAACCCATCCCGCTCCCAGAAGGTGAAATGCTTATGTTTGCAAATACTGAATTCAAAGGAGAGTGTTGTCCAAGTTCTTTTAGTAATTCTATGGGATGTGCATGTGTGACCCTCCCACAATATAATTATTTAATCTCTAGAGGTGGTAATAATGTTCCATATTCAGAATATTAATAGGTTATATGTTATCAATTCTTTCGACAACTACCTGCGGTTAAATGCATTCATTTTAATATATATATATATTATATTAAAATGCCTTACTTTAATAATAATGATGTTAATATATTATTAATTCATATACCTAAAACAGGTGGTACTTCATTAGAAAATTATTTTTCAAAAAAATTTGATATTCCATTAGATACAAATTCATTATGGATGTTTTTTGAAACTGAAATATTAGTAAAAAATAATATATTTTTTACATCAACATTACAACATCTTACATACCAAACCATATTTAAATATAACAAATTTTTAAAGATAAATTATGATAATATTACTATTATAACTATTGTTAGAAATCCGTATGAACGAATTATAAGCGATTTATTTTTTTTAAAGAAAATTAATATAAACACCTCAAAAGAAGAGGTTTTTGATATAATAAAAACATATTTGACGTCGGATAATTTGGATAATCATAATATACCTCAATATCATTTTATAACAAACGATAATAAAGAACTTATACCTAATATACATATTCTACATTGTGAAACATTGACAACGGATATGCATAACTTAGGTTATACAGATTTTAATATACACATACATAATAATCCAATAAAAACAGATTATTATAATTTTTTAAATAACGATTCTATAAAATTAATTAATTATTTTTATCACTACGATTTTAAGCTATTCAATTATAATAAAAAATTATGCGTTTGGAGCGATCCGTAGCCGAACTTCTTCACTAATGTTACACCATTGGAAAGAATAAATGAGTGATTTTTTATTTTTTTAATAGAATTTTGTCTCATTTTTCTTTTCGGTCGGTGTAATTAGTTCTACCATTAAAAATATCTATTTGTCAAACAAATAGCGCAATAATGAATATCCATAGATTCATCATATCCGGTGTCAATACTATCCGTTATCCATTCATGGCAACACGTCGTTTTAATTTTATCATTAATCTCAATTAAATATTGTTTTAATACATGTATATAATCACATAATTGATTACTATTGTGTAATAATTGATTATATTTATCGACAAGCAATCTATCGTCTTGATGTAAATTAGTAAGAAAAGGTTGTACATCTATCATAGTAGTATCAGTATCATTCAGTCTATCGTCACAAAATAGAATATAATTTTCAATATTGCGACGCATGGATATTAGTGTACTTAATTTTATAAAAGATATGTGTTCAGACATTAATAATGTACTATATATTATACTAGTATATTATCTAAATATTTTGATAATATGTATTTTCATGTTTCGTAATAAAGAATTTGTATGATAAATATCATAATGGATAATATCTCATTTTCTATACAAAATAATGTTATCGAAATTGGTGAAACAACTCCGAAAAAAAAAGAAGTTCCAAATAATAATAACAACATCAATAGCAATATGCGTTATTTTAATAGTTCGTTGAAAAGTGAATCACCATTGATAAATACATCAAATAAACCCACCATTTGTTTTGCAACTATGTGTAAAAATGAGGAGCATTGCATCCAAGAAACTTTAGAGAGTGTGTATAAATATATAGATACATGGGTAGTGTGTGACACAGGTTCAAAAGATAGAACATGTGAAATAGTTACAGAGTTTTTTAAAGAAAAAAATATTCCTGGCACATTATATGTTGATGAATGGAAAGGGTTTGATGTAAATAAAACTCTTTTATTTGATAGATGTTATAAAAAAGCGGAATATATTATGCATCTTGATGCGGATGATTTGTTAATAGGTGATTTTACTTTTACGCGAGGTGATGCTGGAAAAATTTCATATCATATAAATGTGAAGCGTGGATCATCTGTTTATAAATGTATAGTTTTATTTAATAATTATTATAAATGGCGGTTTTGTGGAGTGGCGCATACAACTATTAAATGTCTAGATAATATTCATAAATTAACTGAGGGTGATTTATCCGACAGAGCTTATTATGTTATATCTAGAGATACCGGGGCTAGAAGTTTTGATCCAGAAAAATATTTAAAGGATGCTCATAGATTATCTGAACAATTTTTTAATACATTATTATTTGATCCAGACGAATTGAATGTTAGATCCGCATTTTATACCGCTCAAAGTTATATGGATAGTGGTAAGTGGAAAGAAGCAGCTAGTTGGTATTCACTTTATACCCAATTAAAAAATACTTGGTGGAATGAAGAAATTTTTGAATCGCATATGAGAATTGCCTGTTGTATGATAAAAATGGAGTATGCAGATGATCAAATTGTAGATCAAATGAAAAAAGCAATAGATATATTTCCAGACAGAGCAGAACCATATTATACGATGGGTAAATATTTCAATGATAAGAGTAGATGTGATATTGGGTATACATATTTAAAAAATGCAAAAAAAGCAGATATAGTTTCAGTAAATAAAAAATATAGGCTATTTGTAAACCCTATGGTATATGGTAAATATATAAATGATGATTTATCAGTAGCATGTTATTGGACAGATAGAGCAGAAGAAGGTATCGCATTATTAGAAGAAATATTATCTGATCCTGAATTTGATGATAGAAAAGAGCGTTTGTTAAAAAATAGAGAGCATTTTACAAATAAATATAATATCTAAATGTTATGTATATAATACGATGAATGATATGCAAAAGCGGTTCACTTTATTTTTGTTTGGGTGTATAGGATCACGTTCATTATTTATGTATGTGGCAAAAACGAGCAATGTCCAATATCTTCCTTATTTAGGTTATCTCGCTTTATTACCCGCAATAGGATTTTCTTATATATTTTTAACTGGAACGCGTCAAACTGGAGCAGAAGTTTTTGGATCTAAAATATGGTGGAATAAATTACGTCCAATTCATTCTATTTTATATTTTATATTTGCTTTTTGTGCTATAAAAAAAATCCAATATTCGTGGATTTTCTTATTGATTGATGTAATTTTTGGACTAATAAGTTTCTTGACTTACCACTATGTACAAGGGGATTTCAAATACTTGTTTTAGATATTTACATATTCCTTCGCTTCCCTACACATATAACCCATATAATGACATGCTATTGTCATCTTCCTTTTTAATCAATTTATCAACTATGTCTTTGGTCACTACAAAAGGAAACTCTACCTTTAGCGACATATCTTCTTCAAATAAATTAGAACCAGGTCTCATTAATCTATATAAATTTAATTTTGTATAAATAATTTCCATACACCTCTTTAGATTTCTAACTCCATCCTCTTTATTGCAGTGATTTTCAATAATATAATGAATCGAATCGTCGGGAATAGTAATATCTTCTATTTCAAATCGAACTTGCTCGCGAATTTTTGGAAGCATATATTGCTTTGAAATAACAGTCTTTTGTTTCTTATCATATCCTTTCGTTTGAATGCGATACATTCTATCCTTCAAAATAGGATTGATTTTACTTTCATCATTGTAACTAAATATGAATAAACATTTACTCAAATCAAAATCAATTTCAGCGAAATATTTATCATGAAATTGATTATTTTGTGTTGTATCAGTTAAATGAGTTAAGATACCAGCAATTTCCTCACCCTTTGGTGTATCACTTATTTTATCTAATTCATCAAAATATATAACAGGATTCATGCATTTACTATCAATTAATATTTGAACAATTTTACCCCAAATACTACCTTCATATGTATAGCCGTGACCTTCTAAGAAACTACTATCGGTTGCACCACCAAGCGCAATAAATGCAAATGGTCTATTTAGAATTTTACTAATGCCTTCTTTGACAAGTGTCGTCTTACCAGTTCCAGGTGGTCCTTTAATAGCAATCGCAGTCCCAATGGCAGCAGGGTTTGTTACTAATTGACCTAACATTTGCATGATTTGCATTTTTGCATCATTTAATCCATAAACCGCCTCATCAAGTGTCTTTTGTGCATTTTCCATAAATTCATGGCAAATATCAACACCATCTGAAATATTAACAGGAAGATTATCATATTTACCGAATGGAATGCGCATGAAGGTATCCGTCCAATTTTTTATTTTATAATACTCGCCTGATCCTGGTTCCATATATCTCAAAGAAGCGATTTTTTTCATAGCGGCTGCTTTGAAAATGGTCGGCATATTCGATTCTAATAAAGTGAGTCTATATGGTTTTTCGATGCGCGTGATTTTATTAATCTCACGCAATTCCTTGATAATTTTCTTTTGTTCAACAGGTGCAATTTTTTCAAAGAATGTAAAATCATTCATAGTATTTTTATCACGAATAATACGCTTGAAAATGCGACCATGTTTTTCTTTTATCTTCTGTTCTTTTTTTTCACTTTTCTTTTTTTTATCCTTGATTCCCTTTTCACATACTTTGATGCAATCTTGGATAATTTTATTATTTTTATTTTTACTATGAATAAGCTCCAATTGTTGTAGCATTTTTTCATCTGAATCAATATCTGGATCTTCTGTATCAGTGGTAGACTTTTTAATAATATCTACTATTTCTGTATTTGAATAGGTAGTATCATTTTCATCACTCTTTTTGTCTTTTCTATTTTTCTTAGTTTCCTTCTTATTTGCAAATCTTTTAGATTTTCTAGATTTGGAATAATATTCCTCTTCTTCTTCTTCATCCTCTTCATCATCTTCTTCTTCATTATCGTCATCCTCATCATCACTATCCTCATCACTACTTTCAATATCTTCATCTTCATCCTCTGTTTCGTCATCATCATCATCGTCATCGTCATCATAATCCTCCCATTCATCTTCATCATCATCTTCATCATCATTTTCGTTTGACGAATTTCCAATAGTAAATATAATATTAAATTTACCTGCTCCATTTTTAGTAATGCGATGTGATTTTCCCACATCATCCTCGTCTTCATCACTATCTTCTTCTTCTTCACTATCTTCGGAATCACTTACATTCTTTTCCTTTTTAGATTTTTTAAAATTTCTCCTTCTTTTTACGGGTTTTTCTTCCTCCTCCTCCTCCTCCTCCTCCTCCTCATCATCCTCTTCATCAGAAGATTCGTATTTCTTTGAATGTTTAGAAGATTTGGATATTTTTTTATTCTTTTTAGTAGCCTTGGATTTTTTATTTTTTTTAGACAAAATTTCTTCTTCTTCATCGCTGTCATCCTCTTGTGGTAAATTTTTCAAGAATTTTTTAATATCCTTTCCCTTTTTTACTTTTTCATTTATATATTTTGATGGAAACATTTTCGCTAGAAAATTTTGATATTCTACTGCATCCATTTCATCTCCATCATCTTCACTAAAACTAGAATCTTCACTATCACTGCTATCAGATTGTTCATCTAATTTTCTGCAACCCCTTGGATGACCCGTTAGCCCCCGGCGATACGCAGATGATCTGTTAATTTCTTTTTTTGAATCTCGAGTCATTCTTTATAATAATAGTAATATCATTGTAGGATGATATTTTGATTTCAATTTTATTTTATTTTGTAAAATGCAAATATATCATTTTTTACTTTAAAATAAAATTGATTATAAACAATCTAAATATTGTTGTTGTAATATAAGGAAGATGGCCGCAAATAACAAAACAATTGCGCATAATAATAGTTCTAAAATTATTGGGATACAATTTAGTATTCTGTCTCCAGAGGAAATCCGAAAGGGTTCTGTTGCAGAAATTACTACGAGAGATACTTATGTAAATAATAAACCCATTATTGGAGGGTTGTTTGATCCAAGAATGGGTGTTCTTGAACCTGGTCTAATCTGTCCCACCGATGGTCTAGACTACATGCAAACACCTGGATATTTTGGACACATTGAATTGGCACGTCCCGTCTTTTACATTCAATATTTAAGTTCCATATTGAAAGTATTAAGGTGTGTGTGTTTCAAATGCAGTAAACTTTTAATCAGTAAAGAGAAATATAAACAAGCACTGAAGATGGTGGGGGATGCCCGTTGGAAATACGTGTTTTCGCTCGCCAGCAAAGTCAAAAGATGTGGCGAGGACACCGATGATGGATGCGGATGTCTTCAACCTCAGAAAATTAGAAAAGCGGACCTTGCTACCATTTATGCTGAATGGAAAAATGATTCTGGTAGTGAGCAAGATGGACAAAATTTAGTGATAAAGGTTACACCCGAAATGGTTTTAAAAATTTGCAAAAGAATTTCAGATGAAGATGTGTCTTTCATGGGATTTAGTCCTGTCTGGTCGCGCCCCGATTGGATGGTTTGTCAAGTCATGGCAGTGCCACCTCCTGCTGTAAGACCATCTGTAAAACATGACGCACAACAAAGGTCGGAAGATGACTTGAGTCACATCTTGGTAAATATTATTAAAACAAATAAAACGTTGCAAGAAAAAATTACAAATAATGCACCTGCGAATGTTATTGACGATTGGACCACAGTACTCCAGTACTATGTCGCGACCCAAGTCGATAATAAAATTCCAGGAGTTGCTTCCGTTGCACAACGCTCTGGTAGACCTCTAAAGTCAATCAAAGATAGACTGAATGGAAAAGGTGGTAGAATGAGAGGAAATCTTATGGCAAAACGTGTAGATTTCAGTGCTCGTTCCGTTATTACTGCTGATCCAAATATATCTATTCGTGAGTTAGGTATTCCAATGAAAATTGCGAAAAATATTACCAAACCAGTTGTAGTTAATGACGTTAATAGAGCATTCTTGATGAAACTCGTTCAGAATGGTCCTGAAGTATATCCTGGTGCTAAAATATTGGAAAGAAAAAATGGAGATTCTATCACATTGAGATATGTGGATAAAAAGTCTATCCAATTAGAAAACGGAGACATAGTCCATCGTCACATGATGGATGGTGACCCTATTCTATTTAATAGACAACCGACATTACACAGAATGTCGATGATGTGTCACATCGCAAAAATTATGAAGCGAGGTGACACATTTAGAATGAACGTAGCGGACACCAAGCCGTACAATGCGGATTTCGATGGCGATAAATCTTGTCGTCAACAGGGGAACACCAATTAAGTTGTAAACAACACTTAATTGGGAAAATGTTGTAATGTTTACCTATCCAATATCTTTATGAAGATATGGTATTGGATAGATATAATCCTCTAGTCATTAATTAATTCTTGAATAAACATATAAAAATAAATTGCTAATATAATATAGATGAACTCTAAATTTGAATTAAAAAATATAAAATTTACTGATGAAACATTAAGATGGATTGAAATTTATAAAATTATAAATAAAATTAACCAAAAAATTTATATAGGTCAAGCGGTTTCACATATTCGTAAAAAAAATAATTTTATTCCACACGGAATGGAAGGTCGATTTCGCACACACATATATGAATCATTAAATAATAAAACTAAATATAGTTGTCGCAACTTAAATAATGCTATTAAAAAATATGGAAAAGAAAACTTCACATTACAATTATTACATAATTGTAATTTTGAAGATGCTAATCATATTGAATCCGAAGAAATTATAAAACATAATTCATTATCTCCAAATGGATATAATTTGACTACAACTTGTAATGTGTTTGGTCAATCTACAGAATATAGACAATGTGTGTCATCTGGTATAATGAATAGTTTTATAGATAAACGCATTACCAAAATGCTAGGATTTAAATTAAATATATGCGACAATTATGAAAATTATATTAATCCACAATACCGAAATAATATACAGACTGGTTGGAGTATACGATTCAGAGATATTGTAATATCAGATATAAAAATACGTTCAAATAAAGTATTAGAGTTCTCTTCTTTATTAATAACATTGGAAGAAAACAAAAAAAGAGCAATTGAATTTTTAAAACATTTAAAAGAATTAAATAATGGCAACGTGATCAAATTGCGGGAAACCTCCTTAGAGCCTTTACTACCACTCACACTTAGAAATATATGTGAGGAACTCGTTTAATAGACGAACCCAGCGGTAAAAATGTAAAGGATTGGGCAATCCGCAGCCAAGACCCTAAACTCGTTATGATAGAGCACTGGGTAAGGTTCAGAGACTAGATGTTTACGGCTCGCAAATGAAGGATTAATCAACCTGATGCGGGACAAGGTATAGTCCAATCCTAATACGAAAGATTAGGTGGCTTTATAGCCTATAAAATAATTAACGGAGATGAATCTTCATATGCCGCAAGATGCGGAATCCGAATCGGAATTAAAAAATTTGGCAGCAGTGCCGTATCAGATAATTAGTCCAGCGAACAATGCGTCAATAGTAGGAATCTACCAGGATTCCTTACTGGGATGCTATCGTTTTACAAGACAACATATAAATTTTACTCCAAGAGAAGCGATGAATTTGCTGATGATGTTTTCGCGTGTGAACATTGGAGCGCTATTTGAGAAAGAAGGACCTGTGTCTAGCTTTGATATCTTATCGCAAATTTTGCCTCCCATGACGTTAACATATAAGACAAAGTTATTTGGAGATGACGAGAATAATAAAACTTCAAATAATGTGATGGAGATTAGAAATGGTAAATATATTCGTGGACAGATGGAGAAAGGGGTGTTAGGGGCGGGGTCAAAGGGTTTAATTCATCGGGTGTGTAACGATTATGGGAACATGGCTTCTGCGGATTTTATTGATGATTTGCAAAATATAGTAACAGAATACCTCAAGGTGAGTTCATATAGTGTAGGTATTAGTGATTTAATTTTGGATGCAAAAACGAATCAGAATATTATTAAAATTATTACGGATAAGAAAAGTGAGGTGAAAAATTTAATTGATCAGACGCAAATAGGTGTGTTTGAAAATAATACTGGTAAAACAAATGAGGAAGAGTTTGAAACAAAAGTAAATAATATTTTGAATCAAGCTTTGGCGGAAGCGGGAAAGGTGGGGTTAAAAAGTTTGGACAAGGACAATCGATTTGTTATTATGGTGAATGCGGGTTCAAAAGGTAGTGAGCTCAACATATCACAAATGACGTCTTGTTTGGGTCAACAGAATGTGGATGGTAAACGTATTCCTTATGGATTTGATAATCGTACATTGCCTCATTTTACAAAGTATGATGATAGTCCAAATGCGAGAGGGTTTGTAGAAAGTTCATATATCAATGGATTATCTCCTCAGGAACTATTCTTCCACGCAATGGGTGGTCGTGTTGGTCTCATTGATACCGCTGTCAAGTCGGTCACATGGGAAACCAAAATAGTCATCATTGAAAACCAACAAGCTAAATATACAGAAATTGGAAAATGGATAGATGCCCAGCTGGATGATGTGGAAAATGTGTCGAAAATCCAACACTTTACTGCTAGACAGATGGAATTATTAAATATTAAAGAGGGTGACGTGTATATTCCTACGACGGATGAAAATGGCGTAGTTACGTGGGGAGAGGTAACGGCTATTACAAGACACGACCCTGGGACTGAATTGTATGAGATAAAAACAAGTGGAGGTAGAAATGTGATAGTTACGGAAAGTAAATCGCTATTGATTTGGAACCCAGAAACAAAGAAGTTAAAGGAGATGCTTACACCTGACATCAAGGTGGGAGATAGCGTACCTGTGACTCGTGAACTTTGTCAACCACCAATCATTGTGGATAACATCAACATGACAGAATACTTTCCAAAGAATGAATATGTGCATGGAAATGAATTTAATAAAGCATTACAGATGATGGAAGAATCCATGAAAACGAGAAAACATATTTCATCTGGTTGGTGGAATGAAAATAACGGAACCGCGTTTACACTTCCATACACCAAGAAGTCGTCGCTTCAAAGAACATCCGTTCGTTCCAATTTAATGAATATCAAAGATGGTTTTATTTATCCTTATAACGGAAATCGTAAAGATACTTCTATTCCAGATAAATTCGAATTGAACGAAGAAAATGGGATCTTCATTGGATTATTTCTAGCAGAAGGCAATGCTCATAAAAATACGATTGGAATTACAAATTTGAACGAGAACATCAAGGGGTTTGTTAAAAGTTGGTTTGACAAACATTCTGTTCATTGGACTGAAAAATCTAAAGTAAATGGTGTGGGACGATCTACGACGATTGTTGGCAATTCATCCATATTATCAACTTTCTTGACAAAATTTGTTGGATGTGGTGCAGAAAATAAACATGTTCCTACTGAGGCGTTTATTGCTCCCGAAAGTTTCATCATTGGATTGTTGAATGGTTATTTCTCAGGAGATGGTACCATTGGTAAAAATTCAGTTGAAGTTGGCTCTGCACCAAAACGTTTGATTGAAGGCATCTCCATGTTGTGCTCTCGTCTAGGAATTTTCGGTAAAATGTTTAAATCACAATTGAAATCCAATAATTTCGGAACAAAAAATATTAAACCGACATATAGATTAGCTATTCGTTCTCAATGGGGTAAAATATTTGCGGAAAAAGTGCCATTGTTGGAAGAAAAAAAGCATCAAAAGTTGAATTCAATTGCGTGGTCAAAATCCCATCGCAATTTCGACACATATAATGATGTTGTATTAGATAAAATTGTGGAAATAAATATTATTGGTGTCGAAAACCACCCCAAGGTGTATGACTTGACTATTCCTTCCACTCTCAATTTTGGATTGGCGAATGGACTTCAAGTTCGTGATACATCCACCACAGGATATATCCAGCGCAGACTTATCAAAGGCTTGGAAGATCTGATGGTTGGATATGACATGACTCTTAGAACAAACAAGGGGAAGGTCGTACAATTTACATATGGAGATGATGGAATAGATCCCGTAAAGGTTGAGAATCAGGTGATCCCATTGGTAAGCATGAGCATTCAAGATATTTACTCCCATTTTAATATTCCGGATGAACATGGGAAAATGAAGAATGTTGCCCCCGTTTTCTTGAAAAATACTATGACTCGAATGAAGAAGCAAGACAAAGAGTTTCAAGAAAAGGCGCAATTTTATACTCAAATGATGATCAAGAATCGTGATGCTATTATTAAAAATGTGTTTAAGAATAAAGGCGATAGTGTTGTAAATGTTCCGGTAGCATTTTCATATATTATTAATAATATTCAAGGACAAAATAATATAAACGCCAGTTCCATTTCTGATATCACTCCACTAGAAGCATTTGAAATGATAGAATTTACTTATAGCAATCTTGAAAAGATTCGATGCGCCGTTCCTACTGAACTTTTCAAGACGTTATATTACTTCAATTTGTCACCCAAAGATTTGCTCTTTAACAAGCGTTTTAATAAAGCGGCTTTGACTATTCTTTTGGAGACTATTGTGCTTAATTATAAACGCGCAATAGTCGCTCCTGGAGAAATGGTTGGAATGATCGCGGCGCAGAGCATAGGAGAGCCAACCACACAAATGTCGACGGCGTATTGTGAGCATATTAGGTGTGTGAAAATAAATAAAATCTCAAAAAATATTTCTATGGTCTCAGGAGAAATTGGCGCATTATGTGACAAATTGATTGAACAATCGCCTCAATTTACCTTCAATACTGGTCACATCGATAGTGTCGAGACATTACTCGATGCACTAGAAGACGAATATTATATAGTAGGTGTGGACGAACAAGAACGAACACATTGGAATAAAATATCACATGTAAGTCGCCATCCAGTAAATGGACAAATGATGAAAGTTACCACAAAAAGTGGACGCATAGTTGAAACTACCACTAGTCACTCACACTTGATTCGTAAAGATCAAAAAGTACTTCCTATTACTGGTGCTGATATGTTAACAGGCATGCGCATTCCTGTAGCAAAACATATTGATAATACATTTGTGAAGGATTCTGTAAATGTTGGAGATAAAGAATATAAATTAGATTATTTGTTTGGATGGTTTATTGGAGCTTATTTGGCGGAAGGAAATCTTAACAACAATTCTATTTGTATTACAAATATCTCACCACATTTTATTGAAAATACAAAGGCTTTTGCCGAACGATTTGGAAAGGTAAATAAAGTACGAGAGTATAAAGGAGAATATGGTCCGTCAGTGTCATCTAATTTTACACATAAACAACTAGCAGATCTTCTACTTGAAACATGTGATAATGGATCCTTTGTAAAACATGTCCCAGACTTTGCATTCTTAGCTCCAAATGAATTCAAGGCAGGCCTTATTCAAGCGTATTTCGATGGAGATGGAAATTTCCAGAATGACGCTGCGCACCATCAAATCAGAGTGTGTAGTCGTTCCAAACAAATGATTAAAGATATGTCTCTTCTACTGAACTACTTTGACATTTTCGGATCTATCAAAGAAAATTTTACCCGCGGTTCAGCGATTTATAACTTAGCAATGTCTCCAAAATACGCGCTTTTATATAGAACCCACATTGGTTCATTAGTTCATTCTGACAAACTCAATGAGTTAGTTGATTATAATGCACGCGATAATGCACATAGTTTATCTGATGATATTGATCGCATTAATGGACTTGGTGAGGTCATTGCAAAATGTGGAAAAGATTTGAAATTGCCAGGACAAAGTCGCAATTATGGACGATGGGTAAAAAAAGATTCCATCGGTCGTCGCACTCTTGAAAAATATATCGAGATATTTGAGTCTCATGAGGATTCCAATAAAATCGCAAATGAATTAGCTATTTTGAAACAAGCCGCCACATCAAATGTGATCTGGGATGAAATTACGAATATTGAAATATATACACCAGAACAAACGGAATATGTATACGACTTCACTGTTCCAGCTAATCAAACATTTATGACTGATTATGGTGTTATAGTTCATAATACGCTCAATTCCGTTACATACGAGACCCATATTATCGTAAGGAATCGAGAAGGAAAAATTCAAAAAGTGCAAATCGGAGAATTTATTGAAAAACATATTGCCTCGCCTAAAAAATTAGAATATTATGCGGAAAAGGATACTACTTATGCCGAGATGTCAGAATATTATGAAGTACCTTCTTGTACAGAAGAAGGTGAAGTTGTATGGAAAGAAATTGAGGCAGTTACAAGACATCCAGTTATTAATAAAGATGGAACAAACACTATGCTTAAAGTGACTACAAAAGAAGAACGTGAGATTATCGCAACAAAAGCAAAATCATTCTTAAAATTAGTCAATGGAAAATTAATAGCGTCAGAAGGAGAAACTTTAAAAGTGGGTGATTATATACCTGTATCAACAAAACAAATTGATTTTAAAGAATCAGATATGTTAAATGTAAGAGAAATTTTACCTATGACAGAATATATTTATTCGTCTGAGATTGAAAAGGCAAAGGAAGTCATGAATCAACATCATTGGTGGTCAAAACATCACGGAACTACATTTACATTACCATACAAACGAAGCGATACTTTGGTCGCTAAAGTTAGTGAAAAATTAAGACAGGGATGCAAGACCAAGACCGGATTTGCACCAGGTTGTGTTTATATGATGCAAACAAATATGAACGCATATAATATTCCAGAAGTAATTCCGTTAGATTATAATTTTGGGTATCTAATTGGCGCTTATGCTGCAGAAGGATGTATGACAAAGTTTCAGATATCTATTGCAAACAACGATGCCGAATATTTCAAACCTATTTTGGAATTGTGTGAACAATGGAATATAACTACAAAGGTCTATAGACATGAGAATAAAAACCAAGTTGGATGGACTAGTCAAGATTTGCGCATATACAATACCATATTGTCTCGCATCCTGGAAAATCTTTGCGGTAAGTTAAGTCATAATAAATTTATTAGTGATAAAATAGTATACTCTAATAAAGAATGTCTTCGTGGCTTTCTGGATGCATATATTGGAGGGGATGGGTCAATTGACCTTAAACAACATAACATTTCGATGTCATCAGTTTCAAAAGAAATGTTAATTGATGTTCAAAATATATTGAATATTCTTGGAATATATGGATATATCAATAAACCCAAAAAACAAGAAACAAATAATAGAGGTACGTTAAGTGAAAATATTCATCAGATATATTATTTAATAGTCAGAAATAAACAAGCGCAAAAATTGTCACAAATGTTAAATATAAAAATAGATTATAAAAATGCAAATGCAAAAATTATATCCGAACATACGTATAAATGCGATTATGAATATAATAGAGATTATTTAACCATTCCAAATGAAATAGATGGTAAAATAGTATTTGAACCAAGATCGACTACTAAATATGTAGATGTATTGTTTGATAAAATTAAAAGTATTGAAGAAGTATCTAATACCACAAATTATGCGTATGATTTAACAGTAGCTGATACAAGGACGTTCCTCCTGCATAATGGAAGCGCGGTTTTCGACACTTTTCACTTTGCCGGAGTCGCTTCAAAATCTAACGTCACACGTGGTGTGCCAAGAATCGAAGAGATTTTGTCTTTGTCGTCAGAGCCAAAGAATCCCTCATTAACAGTCTTCTTGAAACCAGAAGATGAGACAGATAGAGAAAAAGCACAATCTATTATGTACATGTTGGAGCATACAAAAATGGAGGAACTGGTAAAGTCGATTGAAATCTGTTTTGATCCTGATAATTTAAATACCCTTATAAATGGGGATGAGGATACTATGGAACAATATCGCGCCTTTGAAAGTTTGGTGGATGAGTGCGCGGAAACGTCAATGGATGATTCAAATGAGAAATCAAAATGGATTATTCGAATGGTGATGGATCCGGAGATTATGTTGGAGAAAAATATAACCATGGATGATATTAACTTTACGCTTAAAAATAGTTATGGAGATGAAATCTCGTGTGTATATTCAGATTATAATGCAGATAAGTTGGTGTTCCGTATTCGAATGAATAATGTGCTTAAACAGAATGCTAAAAAAGTCAAAGTAAACCCACTCGATCAATCAGACCAAATTTATATATTGAAGAATTTCCAGGATCAGATTTTAACGAACATTATCATTCGTGGAGTTAAAAAAATCAAGAAGGTGATTCTTAGAAAAATTAAAGATAATGTAGTTGAAACCGCTGGCTCGTATAAAAAGCAAGATATTTGGGTGTTGGATACCATTGGTACAAATATATTAGACGTGCTTGCGTTGGATTACATTGACTCCAAAAGAACATATAGTAATGATATTATTGAGATTTATAATGTATTTGGAATTGAGGCTGCTAGACAAACTATCTATAACGAGTTGGTAGAAGTTATTGAGTTCGATGGTACTTACATTAATTTCCATCATTTGAGTGTGTTATGCGACAGAATGACATTTACAAATAAAATGATATCTATTTTCAGACATGGAATCAATAATGATAATATTGGACCTATTGCCAAAGCGTCGTTTGAGGAAACTCCTGAGATGTTCTTGAAGGCGGCAAGGCATGCCGAGTTGGATATGATGCGAGGTGTTTCAGCAAATGTAATGTGTGGTCAAGAAGGTTTATATGGAACAAATGCGTTTCAAGTTGTTCTTGACATTGATGAAATGCGCAAGCTGGAGGATATTATTGGATACGAACAACCTGACGACAACGCAATAATTGATAAAATGTTTGAAGGTGTTGATAAACCAGATGACAAATGTAGTACTAACCAGTTAGTTATACAGAATAATGTTGTTAATATTAAAACGAGCGATTTGGGTACTGATAATAACTACAATCCCGGATTTTAATTGATCAATTCGCTGATATAATTGCTATAATATAATGTAAATATGTATATAATAAAAATAATACGACCAAAATTATTATTTTTATTTTTTTGCAATAAATAAAATTGAAATTAAATTTAATAAGTAACAAATACTTATCTTGTGTAAAATAAAAATGAATTCTATTATGAATATGTTGTATGAAAATGAGCTATTTATAAATTTGAATGACTATGAAGAAGCATTTGAGTATATATTGCAAATATTTTGGAGCATAATAGGAATATGCCAGGTGTGTATCTTGTTTGACTACATTAAGAATCGCATACTATCGAATAGTAGAGAAACAGAATATAAATTATTTGTTAAAAAAGTGAATGATTATATGACAACAAGTAATAGTTGTTTCGCGTATATGGAACAAACTCATGCTTATTTTGAAAAAAAAATAGCATCTATTATAGAAAAAAATAAATTTCCGGTAAAAAGAGATGAGATTACGGATTTACGATTAAAATATGCATACATTTCATCAGATCTGGACAAACAAAATAATGAGCATCAAAAACACCAACAGGTGTTAGATATCGAATTGAAAAATATAATAAAATATGTAGATACACAAATAGCACTATCACAAACACTAACACATAATGATTATGAAAACCAATTATTAGCAGGACAACTTGTGGATCAAGTAGCAGCAATTTTGGTAGAACCAAATAATAAAATACATAGTCTAGAACAGGGTTTAGTACAAATAAATAATAATATGTGTACGTTGAAAGAACAAATGAAAGTGCAAACAAATAATTTATGTAAATATGAAGAATTAATAAAAAATAGCTTATCTGAACAATTAGTGCAAACAAATAATAATGTCTGCAAAATGAAAGAACAGATAAAAGAGCATATAAATCAATCAGATTCTAAAATTCAGGAGCTACAAGAAACATTTATGTCTAGAGTAGAAATGATACATTATCGCAAAGAGGCCACAACGTCAGATAATTTATTTGGTTAGTAAAGATATTAAATATATTTTGTAATAGTATATAATGGCAACATTATATAGTATTATTCAACAACATATGAATGTAAATAAAATATTATTCCCGACTGAGAAAGGTTATGATGCGTATGATTTATGGAGAGATGTGTATAGTCAAAATTACGATAATCCTAATTTTGATCGTATTATTATTCATCTGTATTATCAATATATAACACATCTTCATTATTACGATGACATTTCTAATAAAATCTTATATAGAAAAAATAAATTTAAAAATATAAAAAATATGTTAGACAATATTTTTATTTCAGAAAGTATGAAAGAAACAATATTGGTTATTTTTTCAAAAACGCAAAGAACTTATTACGCGTTTTCAAAATTAGCGTACATATATAGATTTAAAAAAGCGAAAACTATGATAAAAAATGATTTGTATTTAAATGAGATAGATGAAAATAAGACAAATGTGTATACGTTATTTCAATACAATGCAAAATATTTATTCGTTATAAATGACTTAATTAATTTAATCAATAATAATTTGTCAAATTCTCCTTCTTTTTTTATGGATCCATTAATATCAAAAAATCCATATAATAATATACCCTTCAGTGATACAGATTTATATAATATTTATTTTTTTATAAAAAATAAAAATGGAATGATACCAGAATTGTTCCATAATTTTTTTAAGTGTAATTTTGATGTTGATCAATTTACATATAATAATGAATGTTTGATAAGAAACATCGCTATTCATAAATATGTATTTATAACCCATTTTGATGTATTGTACTCAAAAGTCAAACTTATGTTAAATACCTATCTGGATAAATTGTATATTCATGAAGATTTTCCGAAAGAAACATTAGTAAATATAATGCGACCCTATTTGCATTTACACTATTTGGACAAATATGCTATATATGGGACTATTCAAAAAAATGAATCAAAAGAATTATTGATTGCAAAATTGAAACAATTTTATAGATACAATCCTCATTTTGGAAAAAAAAAAATTATATTTGTGCAAAAACAAAACTTCACATTTGGAAATATAGTGAAATCTAAAGACAGATATCCACGACTAATTACATTTAATGATAAACATATTAATTTTTATACGAAATGCACAACTCAAGATATAAAATTAAATGCCTTATTTTATGCACACTTTTCATATAATGGTGTAAGGTACACATTTCAATATGATGAGGATGATGCTGGGTATAATAGTGAGCAAACTAACAGCGATACACAAGCTAGCGGAGAAGGAGAAGGAGTAGGAATAGGAGGAGAAGGAGAAGGAGTAGGAATAGGAGGAGAAGGAGAAGGAGGAGAAGGAGAAGGAGGAGAAGAAGAAAGAGAAGAAGGAGAAGAAGGAGAACTAGAAGAAGGAGAAGAACCAGAGTTAGAACGACAAGAATTAGTAGAAAGAGAGGAACAAGAATTAGAATTAGAAAGGGCAGAACAAGAATTAAATGCACATGGCGATACCGATGAGTATGAAGATGAGGAGGTTGACGACGATTATGACTTTTGATGTAAATTTACTAGGGTGTTGAATCCGACTGGACTATCAATTTAGTCTTGCGTTTATGTTTTCTAGATTTTTTAATCTGAATTCCGGTAGGTTGAATTGTTTTTACTTTTTTTGTTTTTGCCAATAAATTCACGAGTGGTTGTGCTATTGGTTCTTCTAGTTCTTGATCTTCTACCATAACTAGTCTACCTCGCGGTATAGCTATTTTTTTCACATATTTTGTGGTGGGTGTTTTTGAAAAGGTTCTAATATATTCATCAATTGGTATTTTGTTCGATATTGCATTTGTAACAGATTCGATACATTCATCTGTTTGTAATATCGTAGTATGAAAAAATATATCTTGTGTTGGAACAGCAGGGGAGACTATTAATTTATATTTCGGGGTATGTTCTTGCTTAGATGGAGGTGCCATTATAAACACGAATTTATCTGCTAAATTACCATAGGTAACAAGTACATCTGTTTTGTGGTTTGTTTCCAAAATAGTTTTACTTGAGATTAAAATAGAAGGAATATTATATTTATTCATTAAAATCCATAAATCTAAATTTGTGATAAAATAACTATCAGTAAATATTAAATGTTGAAACGACAAATGATTTGATTTAACTTGATCTCCCAAGGTTTTTTTACCCTCTGCAATTAAAATATCAACTATTTGTTTTTCATATGTAGGTAAATATTTCAAGTATTCTTCATACAACTCATGTTTTAGTTGATCTAGAGTTAATAAAGTCCCTTTAAACTTTTTAATAATATCAATGATTAAATAAAATCCACAATAATTTGAATTTTCATATTTTAATTCATTAAAATCTGAAGGAAAACAAGGTCTCCATTTCATAGAAGCTACGTGCGTAGATAACTCAGTAACGCAATCTCGTTCTTCTTCCGGATTTATTACATTATCCAAATCTAATTCATTCTCATATATTTGATGTATAATTGGTTCTGCAGTATCATATGTATTATATTTAACATACTTATTGATGGTAGAAGCTACCAATCCGTCAAAATATTCTTGTGTCAAAATAGATTGAATGACTATAATTTCATTATCTTTCAAGTTATATCCAAGAGTCCCAAATGATAAATAGGATTGCGGTTGAAATATAAATGATTTTATTCTATTATATCGAATTAATTCATCTGACATGCGCCCAAAATAATAACTTTCATTGTCTGCTTGTGTAATTAAATGTTGTTTTGGAAGAACTAATTGACATATATTATCACTATTTACTACACAAACAGGTTGTTTTGAGTCACATTTATCATTTGGTACAACAATACATGTAGAAATTTCGTTCGTCTCCAAATTTTTATAATCATATTCATCTGAAAATAGTATTGTTTTTTTGACTAAATCTCTCAAATAAGTAATAACCTTTTTAAGTTTGACATTATATAAAATGTATGGTAAATTAATTTCTCTCTCTATTTGCTCCCGCAATTTTATATTTTCATATTTATTTAATAATATACGAATAGTATTTCTAAAAACATTGAAGAAGTGTGTCTCCAATTTTATTCGTTTAATATAATCAACGCGTTCTTCATCCACCTTATATGAAGTTGATACCTCTTCATCAGCAATCAAATAATTATTGTTATTCAATACTTTAATAGTAGTATTTCTTTCAGGACTCGATAATAAAACAAAATTGGTTAGTTGAATAAATTGGTTTGTTTGCGTTAACAATCCCACTATATGTTCGTCTTCAACTATTTGGTATATAGGATTACATGGAATCGTTTCATTGCTATCTTTGTATAGAGTTTTCAAAAAGGTAATAGTCTTTGTGTATGTATTAAACAAATTATCCGCGTTCATAAAAACATACTTCATAGTTTCATTTATGGAAGCAGGATAGCACGGGATAAATCCGTTTTGATTAAATGGATTTTTCGCCACAACACCAATGACTTTACCTTGAAAATTTACTACTTGAGTTATTACGCTATAATTTATTTTATTCAATGTGTGTATTAAATTGTACAATAATATTGGTTGTTTAAAAAGCTTATATTTATTTGGCATACTGGCCAATGGAATGCATGTATTATGAATAATCGGTTTAATTACCTTTTTAAATACAGCGCGCATGGTTTTTGACAATTGCGGATCATATTCCGAAAAAGTTTTTTTTACATTTGTTGTTTTTTCATCCGTACGATACGCATATATTGGCTCATAGAATAGTCCATGTTTTAATATTATTAACGTCTGTTTTCTAGCCTCATAAAATTCACTTGCATAATGATTTGTGGGACATAATAATTCTACATTAGCTGTGGTATCGTTATCAGGTATTTCTAGAATGACTAAATTTACCCCTTGTGGAAATAGATTTGGATTGGGTTTACATATAATGTCCCATAAATAGGTATAGTCTATTATTTCAGTATTATCTTTCATAAAACTTTTAAAATTGGCAAATGCGGCTACTATTTTTTTAAAAAAGACTAAGGTATTGTCATCACCTGGCGCAATTTTTGAATACAAAGTGGACGTCAATTTTCCACTAGAATACTCGCTAATATCAACATTATTTATTGCGTTTATATCTTTATTTATGGTGTCTTTTGTAAAACTATCTACCAGATTTCCATTTTGAAAAGTGATAAAGTTGTCTACATTTATTGAGTCGATTATAATTTGTTTCATTTTATCAATGCTTGGTATTTCAATTGGAATATTTTTACCAGTGGCATTTTTCTCCATTTTTCCATAAAATATGGCATCAGCTATGCAAGCTATAAAAGATTGTTTGCTATTAATTTCCACTCCATGTCTTAATAAACACGTATGAGACAATTTAATATTTGTATTTGTTTTGCTAATTTGACACGATGAGTTTAATTCATGTAAAAATTTTTGAATACTCATTGGCAAATATCCCCATCTATCTATTTCTAATGGAAATTTATCAGGACCTTTTACATAGTCATCCTTTTCAGTTATTTTTTTAAGAGGTTCTTTTTCTTGTATCGGGTTCCCCTTTTCATCCTCTTTTTTCCCGGAACAAATAGCACGTCTAGATAGTTGTCCTTGTGTGTCCCAGTTTTTATAACAACATGGGAAACAAGTATTTTTTACAAAACTGGGATAGTGTTTTATATATTTGTCCTTTGTTCCATGTTGAGATGGGTCAAAAAATTCAAATATATGTTTTCCTTTTGGAACAGAAGTTGCACTACGAGGAATAATGCTATCTTTTCCACCACATTTACCCGCAGCAATATCATCATCTGTGAGCGGTGTTTGTGTAGTTAAACACCAATATCTAGGACATATATAATTAAATTGTTTGTCTGGAGTAGACCCATATTTGACAACATCTCCTTCTTGCAAAAAATCTGGCTTTTCTTTTTTAATTTTTTCTAATTCTTCATCCGTTAATAATACTGGTTGTTGTCTAGCACTAGAAGAACACATGCGAGAGTATGATAAAAATTTACCATCTGGACTCTGCATGACTAATGCAGCGGGGTCGTGTTCTTCTATTCTATTAACAAATGGATTAGAGTTATTTTTTAAAGGCATACCATCTATATTTCTTACATTTTCATTTATTGCATCCTTTTTATCATCTTTTTGTACATTTGATTGTTTTTTCCCCTTTTTCTTTTGCGCTGGGATACTTATATGCACGGGAGACGATTCTAATACTAATTTTTCTTCAAATACAGGCGCAACTTCTATAGGTCCTATAGGTTCTTTTATTGGGGGACTAGGAACGGGAGTAGGAATGTCTTCATTAAAATCAGAAAGAGATTTTTCAGATTGAAACTCATCAGATCCAATTACTTCTCCTTCTTTCAGACTAGAAGTTGACTGCGCAGTGGATGATGATGTACTACTTTGACCACCTTTTTTCCCTCCAGAAGTACTCTCTTCATCTTCATCTTCCTCTTCCTCTTCCTCTTCCTCTTCATCATCATCGTTGTATCCAAATAAATCTAATACATTTTGAAATTTATCTTCTTCCTCTTCCTCATTTAATGGCTGCTTTTCACGCTGATTAATAGATTGATATTCTATATCATTATCACCAATTATAACAGGTATATCTGAATCAGGAAAAGATTCTTCAGAAGATGAAGTAATGTCCTCCATAACAATATCTTCCTTTTCTCCAGTAGAGCATAATGCATGAATATAATCTACTGGAATTCGTGTACTCGTTTTATCCTGTGTTAACCGAATAAATGAATCTAAATAAACAGGTATCGTATTTAAATAATTAATATCATCAATATTTTCTACATCAATGGTTATCACATTGGTTATTTGATTCAATATATTATTTAATTTAATAGTTGTTTTAAATCCAGGATTAATCTTAATCTCTATATCATTGCCTTTCACCCCTCTCTCCACTTGCAATTCATTAGCAATTTTTTCGATTAATTCCCTCGCTTCTGTTGCACTCATTTTATAATTTTCCATAAGAGCTTCAATAAACTCCTCCTTGCCTCTAAGTCCTTGCTTTTGTTTTTCAATAATAAAAGCCTCTTGACTCGTCCTCTTATTAAAATTAGAAACGCGTTTAAACCGCATCTCTATACCTTTAGAGGTTTGTAGTTTTTTGGATTCTATAACAAATGCACTAGTTAAACACCCTGCCACATTGTCATCCACATTAAATAATTTATCTATAGCGATGATAGATTGATAATTCAATAATTTAATTTCTACATGTTCATCAAAAAGGCTTTCGAATAATTGAATCTTATATCCACTCTGTTCTAAGTAATTTTTAATCTCATTTATAATCGGATTAACCGCACTTTTAAATAATTCAGTAATGTCTGTGATATCAATTATTTTTCCAAAATCACAACTGATCATAATATTTCCATTTTCTTCAAACTCACATACGAGAGAATAAGTTATTCCATTCATCTCATGATAAATATAAACGGCTACTGACTTAGATTTCCCAATATCACGCATTAATTTAAATATTTTCGCCTTCGACAACAAGGGGATTTTTCTACCATCAATAGCTAATTTATCTGTATATAACCTGTAGACATTTTCTTGTCTAACGGATGGGTTAAATTTAATCAATGGACTAAGTTCCGTTGCATGAACCAGTTTAAAAATGACGTCCAATGGAATCTTTATTTTATAGAGAGGATGCATGGCAATTTTAATAGACTTAATCCCGCTATTTTTATATTTCAGATTCTTTGATTCATCTCTGTATTTGTATATGTCGTAGAACAGATCCACACTTTTGTATGTTTCTGCTACAGATTCATTAAATATTTTATTGTTGGATTCTATCAATAGTTCTCTCTGGTTATCAAGCTCAGATAAGGAATTTATATTGAATTTCCTGAATAATGTGGGATAATACAACTTTATGATATAGGTTTCTGATAGTTTTTTTGCATTGGCGTTTTCTAGAACATTTTTAGCCAAACATAAATAAATATTATTGTCTATTATTTCACCAGTATTTAACAATAGATTACTATTCAATGTGGTTAATGATTTCGCAGAAGCACGTTCAATAAATCGATCATATTCATCTATATTATACGGGTTCGTTACAAAAGGGTATTCATTTGAAACGATAAAGATTTTTTGACCTAATACTTTGGATACAGCAAACTTTTTATTATCAATATTTAGTGCTAAGATATCATCATAATCGTATGTATCTTTATCTGTTTCGGGAGGAGTTAAAGTGATAGAATTACCATTTTCATCCTTTTTAATATTAAGTAAAAAATTGTCTAAGCATGCTCTTGTTAATTTTAATTTACCATTTTGTGTCAACGTTTGAAATACACTTTCAGAATGTAATAACTCTTCTTTTAAACAAAATAAATAAATCTCTTCTAATGAAAAAGCATTTGAAAACTCACGCATGATTTTTTGTTTTATTGTCCCAATGTTATCATCATAATGTATCTGTTGTTTTGAAAACCGGACCTTAATATTACGTGATTTATCCTGAATGGTTTTTAATTCTTCTTTATTAAATACATTACTAAATGCTTCATTTCCAGGATCTCTATCAAATAATTCTTGAGGGTTATCAATATCAATATTTATTCCATAAAATACATAAATCGTGTCAATTACATTATCATTAATTACATGATTCACTTTATATATTGGAATAATGTTTGAGTTTGACATATATATACTCGCGGTATTATTTTATATATTTTCCACCTTTATCAATAAATATGTTTGTTTATATATATAGTATTACCAATGTCAACATCTGATTCAATTCAATTTAATACTTCAATTGATTTATCGACTGATTGTATAAATTTAGAAAATATGTCATCCCAACTACAAAATGTGCCTTTTATGAATGGTGGAAGAAAAATGAAAAAATCACGAAAATCTAAAAAATCAAGGAAATCTAAAAAATCAAAAAGGTATAAAAAACACAATAATTCAAGAAAAAAAATACAACATGGTGGTATACATAGGGCAACATTAATTTTATTTATGTTAATAATTTATATTATAGGTGGTGTATCTGGTATAAAGAGTGTTACTGATGTTGACATAATTAAACGGCTCAAAAAGTCCAAAGAATATATTGGATTATTTAATAATACTCATGGAACGTGTGGTATACTTACTGCTACCTTTTTACAAAGTATTCCCTTAAAATCGCATGAAGAGTTATCTAAACAAATAATTACACAAAAACATTTGATAACGATTTCAGAAATGAGTAAATATATAAAGAAAACATTAAATACTGAATGGAAGTGGAATAAATTTATGATACCATATGAAAATATAAATCGGTATATAGAATATTTAAAAGAGTACATGAAACAATTAAAACGGGAGCATGATATTCCATCAGAACAAGGTGTTATTACAGCATATGCTTATCCAAGCAGTAGTGTATATCATGTAGTAACTTTGTGGCTCACTCAAGATGGTTATTTAGTTTTAATTGATCCACAAACTTATTTAGAGGGAGAAATTAAAATATATTCCGATGATAAATTTATTTCAGAATTTTTTATTGAAGATTTGCAATACAACTCACCAATTTATACCATAACACAATATAGTTTAAGCGATTATTTTATTAAAAAAAAAATAGATGTAACACGTAAAAAGGTATCATATATTTTGTCAGGTTTGCATAGCGAAATATATGTCAAAAATACATTAGACTCAAATGCTCCAGCACTACAAATCTCTGACCCCCGAATAGTAAATAATGCTATTGAACGCATAGAAGATGCAAAAAAAGAAGCTTCTATAAAATCAATTGAATTATAATGTCCATATAAAATTATATATGCATGATAGAAACTATTCCATATGAAACGCATAAAAAACACCACATAGAGCCAAAGGTGTCTGACATTCGTTTACCATCTGTAACAATAGTATATACTAATGCGGCTATAATTGTAATATACGGAAATATATTTCTGATAGGATAATTATGTTTATGAACTGAAAACGACCTTTGTAAATAAAATAACCCGTTCAATGGTATTCCAAATTGAATATAAAACAAAAATCCCAATAACAGCAACACCCATCCAACATTATAAGAACCATATTTATAATTCAATAGTTTCTCAAATGGAGCCCAAACTAATCTACATGAATTTGCGGATGGTTTGGAACACAATTTTTGATCACTTAACCAAACAAGTAGACAAATAACATAAATAGCAAACAATATATTCATAATGATGTATACATTATCATATGTAGGACTTGTTGCATTATACAAATATTTATTAGCTATATGAAACACTATAATTTGTAGATATAAAACGACTGGTATAGACATTGACGCATATTTATTTATCCAATTACAATCTTGATTTTTCCATAATACATATTCTAGCAGTTGCATAAGTCCTATCATAAAAGTTGCTATCCCTGCAAAAATATCTACATTATTGTGTGTTTTGTTACCAGAATATATTAAATATATACTACACAATACTGATATTGTAAAAGCGGTAGCAGAAGTGGTAGCATTATAACACATTTCTTTATTATAATAAGCGAATATTATAATAAAATTCTTTATTCCATTTTTATTTTCGATGCAAATATATATACATATGAATAAAACTAAAAAGATACGTCATTTATCTTTACATTCTGGTACTATTCCAAAAAAGGATGGGTTTTATATGCAAGGAGAATTTGATATGCAAATCGCCACGTGGCTAGGATGGCCTAGTAACTTGGGAACGTTTCATATTAAAAAAGCACAATTAGCCATTGAAAAGGTCGCACGTTATATTAGCAAATATCAACGCGTTAATATAATTGCTCATCCTTCTACTTGGAAAGGTGCTTATAACTTATTTAAAAACGATAAAAATATTTTTGTAATTGAACTTATTAGCAATGATAATTGGTTAAGAGATATTGCCCCCACATTTTTAATAAAACATATAGGAAACCAAATTTATTTAAGAGGGCTTGGGTGGAAATTTAATGGATGGGGAAAACCTAAGGAAATTAAACACGATGATGATGCTTTACTAGCATTAAAAATAAGTAATATGCTATCTATACCTTTTTACGAAAAATTTAATTTTGTATGTGAGGGGGGGTCATATAGTGTGGATGGTAAAGGTACCCTTATAACAACTGAAGAATGTTTATTAAATAAAAATAGAAATAAAAATATGAGTAGAAAACAAATTGAAGATGTATTATGTAACTATTTAAATGTGTCTAAAATTATATGGCTCCCTTATGGTGTAGCAGCGGATACAGATACAGATGGACATGTTGACAATATGTGCGTATTTGCAGGAGTTAGTAAAGTTCTTTTAACGTGGCCCAAAGGGTGTGGGGCGGCTGATTGTGTTGATAAAGAGCAAGAAAAACGTTCATTGGCTGCATTAGACGTATTAGAAAATTCAACAGATGCTAATGGAAACCCATTCACTATTTATAAAATTCCGCATCCTACAATTACTTCATATACACAAAATGAAGTAGATCATTTGCCACGTGTGGATGGTTCTTATGTTCGTAAAGTAGGAGATAGATTAGATGCTTCTCATGTTAATTTAATTATTACTAACAAAGTAATAATAGTTCCAACATTTAATTGTTCTACTGACAAAGAGGCTATAAGGATATTATCCGAAGTTTTTCCTACTAGAAAAGTGGTGGGGGTATATGCTAGAGAAATATTGTTAGGTGGTGGAAATATTCATTGTATGTCTCAACAACAACCATTTTCTACGTATTGTTCGTAAATCATAAATCATAAATGGGGTTGTCTGTAATAGTCATTCCACAATAACTTTCGGGATTCTTTTTATAATCTACCGGATTGTATATTCCTGCATCTTTCGCATTTTCAAGCAAAAATTTGAAATTTTGCCAAAACTCTTGTTTGTGACCGATAGACTTGGTCATAATGTGACTGGTTTCATGTATGGCCACAAATGTCAACGTATTTAAATCAATAAGGGTTGTACTATTTTTTGTTTTATTCAAACAAAAGGCTATTTTCTCTCCTTTATTCTCACTATACGCAGTAAGCTCACTAGTAGGCAGGGTTTCACATATTTTTTTAGGGTTAAATCCGGTGACTAATCTAATTACCCTTTCATCATTTGGATATTTATTTTGCATATATTTGACCAATTCTTTACATTTATTGGCTACATTGGCTAATAAATCAGCAGCTTCTTCCATTTTTTCTCTCTCTCTCACGCAATATCTATTCCCATCTTTGGTAGATATGATACATTTTAAATTATATGAATCGGATTCAAAATATACTTTTAAACAGACTAAAAGTATGAATCCAATAATAATATATATAAATAAGTTTTCCTTCATTATATATATAAATTTATAATTATATACAAAAAAAGAAATTTGTATTTCTTTTTCTATTTACATATTTACATGTTTATACAGAATATTGTAGGAAAACGTAGGCGTTGGTGAAGGAGCTTACAATATTACACTATAATGTCACAATTTTTAATCCTCTGTGCATATGTTCTATCAATAATATATATTTTATATGCTTTTGTCATTGCAGTCAACGAGAACTCTTTTTGAGTATGCTTCGGGTTGTGCATCATAAACTCCAATAACGTGGTATTTTCGTCATTGGGAATAGAGATTATCTGGTTTACCTCTTTTCCATTATATACAAACAAATCATAAATTTCTACATTTTTTCTGCGATCCGGAGCCACTACGAAGTTAGGTGAGTGGTTGGGGATATAGTCGTAAGACTCATAATCATACGTGTCAGTAGATGATGATGTCATATGCGTTAATTCTATGTTACTATTTATTAATGGCGTAACATGAGGATTTAATGCTTCTGTTAAAATATTATGTAGGTGTGCTAAAGATTGATGCTTGTACAAGGTTACATTGACAGCAGTATGATTGCTCAATTCTGCATGAATGACACATTTATATGTTGACTTATTTGTCATACATTCATTAAATTTATAGGAAAATTCTGAAAAGGCTCCTGAAATGGCTAACATTGTAGGAAAACGAACGTGGATGAAGTTTTCTTATTATACTACGAAGGAAGTATGATTTAAATCTATTTTGGATAAGTATTTGATATATATTTTACAATAAAATATAAATCAATTTTTTATTTTTTTCACACATAAATAAATTCATGATATTTTCAATGATCTCTTTCAACTAACGTGAATGGAGCCCTTAAAAGTAGCCGGAGAAATATAGTCTAATAGCAGCAGTAGCAGTAGCACTAGCTGCAGTAGCAGCTGCAGTAGCAGCTGCAGTAGCAGCTGCAGCAGTAGCAGCAGCAGTAGCAGAAGTAGCTGCTGCTGCAGCAGAAGTAGCAGCTGCAGTAGCATAAGTAGCTGCAGCAGCAGCAGCCTTCTCGGCTGCAACAACAGCAGCTTGAGAAATAGGTTTAGCATATTGAGCAATAGTAACAGTAGCTGCTGCTGCAGTAGCTGCTGCAACAGTAGCTGCAACAGTAGCATCTGAATTAGCTGAATGACTAGCAGTAGCAGCAGTTTGAGCAGCAGCAGCAGCAGTTTGAGCAGCAGTATCAGTAGCATCTTTTAGAGCAATTTCAAAATAATGAAAGGCTGCAGTAGCATTAGCAGAAGCAGTTTGAGCAGGAACAACAGCAGCATTAGCAGCATCAAGAGCAGCTTGAGCAGGAGCAACAACAGCAGCAGCAGCAGCATTAGCAGAAGCAGTTTGAGCAGGAACAACAGCAGCATAAGCAGTAACAGCAGCAACAAAAGCAGCAATAGAAGCAGTTTGAGCAGCAGCAATGCGAGTAGCCGTATCAGTAGCATCTTTTAGAGCAACATTATTAGCATAATCACTAGCATACTTAGCAGAATATTTAACACGAAGGGAATAGGAATTAGCGTTATCTATAATATCGCTCGCAACATAATTCTCAACAGCACTTAGATAAGTAGCATTATAAGCATCAGCATTAGCAGTATTAGCATACTGAGGAATTTGGCCAGTATTATTAGCAGCTGCATTAGCAGCTGCAACAGCCGCACTAGCAGCGGCAAGAGCAGCATTAGCAGAATTAATAGAATTAATAGCAGCAGTTTGAGCAGCAGCAGCAGAAGCACTAGCAGAAGCGGTAGCAGCGGTAGCAGCATTAGCAGCAGCAGTAGCAGCAGTAGCAGCAGTAGCAGTAGCAGTAGCAGCAGCAGCAGCAGCAGCACTAGCAGCAGCATTACCCAAAGAAAAACTTCTAGTAGTAGGTTTAGCTATGCCATTTGAAAGAAGACCAAGATCATGTCCACTAACTCCGTTAGAAAATCCAGACATTATACATTACAGCTATATTATTTTTTCCACACATAAATAAATTCATGATATTTTTCAGCGGATGTTCTTTTGGCTTTTGGTAAGGGTATTTTCATATTGCATTTACCCAATATTTTTACAGCAACATTTTTATATACTTCACTTGGAATATTGAGACAATAATGCCCCCCTTTTTTCAAATGTTTATAGGTTTCTTGAAAGATAGGAATATAAAATTCTGTATTCCATTTATCTTTTGACATTTGTTCATTCCCTCCATAGGTTTCAATATTATAATAAGGAGGGCTAGTCAACACCAAATCATAATCCAATTTTGAATAATCTATTGTCAACGCATTTTGAAAATATAATTGAATATCCGTAGTCGAATGTTTATTCAAAAAACGAGACATTTTATGGTAGGGTACTTCCAAATTTTTATTATAATCAATGCCGATATATTTCGGAATATTTAACGCACATGCTCCCACTAAACGACCACCCCACCCCATCGTAAAATCTAAAATGCACGTAGGTTTAAATCGACAATATACATCCATCGCAATAAGAGGATTAAAAATAGAAATAGGAGTATAATACAAATTGAAAATCCTGAACAACATTTTGCCTTCTGTTGGAGGAATAGCGCGTTTATTATAATAATCAACCATATTTTTAACAAAAGGTTTCTTTTTAAAACTCGCTTTATTTTTCCAAAAATCATAGAAATTAATTTTTTTCGTACCAATAGTATTCAAACGTTCTACAAGAGTATAATTGTTCACCGCTTTATTTCCAGTTTGACTTAATACAGCATGATAATTACATCCGATTTGTTTTAATTTATTAAAATCTTCTGATGCATCTTTTTCTGTCAAATGAAACACTTTATCAGCGATTACCATCTTTTGCTTTCTAGTATAATTATTTTTTTTAATGATTATTTTTTTTTTTGATTTCATATTCCTTCGTTTGCCTTCGCGCTGCGCAGTAACTACGGAATATAATCGGAAAACTCCGACTCGCTTCGCTTCGTCTACGTTTTCTTTCATATGATATATTTATTATATATTATGAAATGATAATTATTTTTTCACCTTCTACATTATGAGCGATGCTTCAGATAAACATTGGTCTGTTCAAAATACAAATACATTACTGAAATGGATCACTATTGGATCATATTATATAAAGGTATTAGAACAAACCATCGCAGTAAATAGGTTTATCATTAGATCGAATACGATTATATCTATCGTATTGACTACTGCTACTGGGTCAATAGGAGTATCTCAAATAAGTTCTATATTTTCTCTACAAATTCAATTGATGTTAACATTGATATTTACCGCAATGGCATTTTTCCTTACTATTTCTACGGGGGTAATAAAAGTGTTGCTTATTCATGAAAATTTAGAAAAGTGTATTCAGGTAAAGCAAGAATGGACGTCTTTTATCACAAATATTTCTACAGAATTACAATTACCCAAAGTAGAAAGACAAGATGCGGTCAAACTAATCAGGGACAATAAAATGATGTATTTATCGTTGCTAAATAAAGACATTGAAATAAATACGACTTCTGAAAAAAATGCAAAACATCACATACAACGTGAAATTGATAATAGTAAATCGGAATTAGATACCGATGAGAAGAATAACATATTGAGAAAAACAGATAGAAATGATATATTCATTAAGATGGATGCAGAGAGAAAAACAGCATTGCATAATGATTATTCGAAGATGATGAATAGCGTAGGTATTTCCATATCCGATATTACAAATCATATAGTCAAAACCGAACTTCAGGCCATAGTAGATATGGATTTAGAAGCACAATATAACCATGTCATTAAAAAAGAAGCTTTAATTGCTAAAGAAAAGTTTAGTTGCGAGTTACTATTGAAGCAAAAAGAAATGCAATCGAAAAGACATGAAAAATCTTCCAGTATGCTTACATTGACTCAATCAACAACTCGTGCAGATAATGAAGATGATGATAAAACAGATGATATGTCGATAGATAAATCGAACATAGATAATGTACAAAACAATGCAGATGATTTGTCAGCTACCAATGATACTCCTATCACCAATTCTACGTGGAGAAATATATTCAATTTATAAAAAATTGATTTGCAATTTTATACATATATTATTCGTATCTAGTTACACGCGCTAAACACAATATGTCTGTACAAAATTTTACAAAGACCTACACTATGATAAGTTCTAGTGAGAGATCTATCATTATTCAAAAAATTAACAATAATGAACTGGTATCGGAATGCGTTACCGGACAAAAGCAAGAATGGTGGATAAAAAAGCATCATCCCGATAATGAAATTCCTAAAAATATTTATTCATTACAACAAGGGTCTATTAAGGAGTTATACGATAAATATATTACCACATATGGTGGTATAGAATGGGAGGAGTTTACAAATTATACTCGAGAGTTAGTTAAACAAAATATTATGTTCTAATTGTAGGTTTCACTGCAGTCGTAGTCAATATTCATTCGACTACGTCTAAAGAGTATAATCAGAAAACTTCTGCTTGCTTGGCCACTTGCGCAGTGTCTACGTTTTCCCCCATAATCCTTCAACAATATTATTGATGACTACGGATTATAATTAAAAATTGATTTACTATAATTTTTTTTAAGTGTAATTATAGTAAATGAACAAAATGATACCTTTTGAACGATCATTTGCGGCTCATCCTAAATCGCAATATTGGAATTATGAAAGAAATATTGGCAAGCCCAGCGATTACGCATTGAACTCCCATAAGAAATGCTGGTTTGATTGCAATAAATGCGGTCATTGTTTTGATAGTATTATTAAAAATATAAATAGAGGGAATGCATGGTGTACTTATTGTCATAATCTAAAATTATGTAATAATGATACATGTAGTACTTGTTTTGAAAAGTCATTTGCATCTCATCCTAAATCTCAATTTTGGAGTAATAAAAATATATTACAACCTAGACAAATCTTCAAAAATACTCACAGCAAATATTGGTTTAATTGTCTTTGTGGGCATGCTTTTGAAATTATTATTCATAATATATCTATAGGGGATAGGTGGTGTTCATATTGCAGCATTCCATGTCAAAAATTATGTAAAGATGATACATGCACGTCTTGTTTTGAAAAATCGTTTGCGAGTATTGAAAATAGTAAATATTTAACTAATAAAAATATAAATCCACGAGATATTATTAAAGGTTCTGAAAAAATATATACATTCTATTGCAATAAATGTAATAATGATTTTGATATGAGAATAAATTGTGTAAAAAGATCAAATTGGTGTTCATTTTGTATACATAAAACCGAATCAAAATTTTATGAAGAAACTATACCAATCTATCCATCTATAGCGAGACAATTTAAAGCATCTTGGTGTAAAAATAATAAATCTACATTCAAATTACCATATGATTTTGTTATCGAAGATAAAAATATAATCATCGAATTAGATGGATTGGGTCATTTTGTGCAAGTTTCTAATTGGCCTGCACCAAAAATAACTCATGCAAGAGATCTATATAAAATGAAATGTGCAAATGAAAATGGTTATAGCATTATTCGTATTTTACAAGAAGATGTTTGGAAAAATAAATTTGATTGGTTACAAGAGCTGATAAAAATGATAGAAAAAATTACTATTGATAATATAGTTCAAAATGTATATATTTGTAAAAATAATGAATATAATAATTTCGAAAGCGAATTGTTCATAGCATAAGGGATGTAATGTAGCGGAGTATTCTAAATTTATAAAATCATATATTTATAAATTTATGCATTTATTTATTTGTCGTCACAAAAATTAAAAAAGCTTACTGGGATCCAGCACCAATTTCTAGCGGAGGTCTCATGAAGTCTGGCTCGATAGTGCTGTTGTTAAATGGTCCAACGTAAAGTTGAGGGTTAGGTACTTCGCTGCGAATTTGTAAATTTGCGTTTCTCAAAGTTTGCCCAATGGTGTCAATACCAATGTGGTAACCAGCTTTCAACAAATTGATGTTGGCAAGCTCGCCTTTTCCGGAGGGGTTAAGTTGTGCCCATTGGCTGTTTGTATCCTTTGGCAACAAATCCGCTGGGTTTTGGATATTGGGCTTTGTGCAAGAGGTGGGGATTCCTTGAGAAGGAGTGCCCATACCACTGACGGCAGCAAACACTTCATTCTGACCTAAAGGCTCAGCGGGTTGAACCCCAGTGTTGGATTGTTTGGGACCTTGTTTGCGTCCATTAGAGTAAGCGGCATTTGCACCTTGACTCATGTATTCTGACCCGAAACTGCCTTTGGAAGTCAAATATTTGTAAAATAAACTAACCCCATACGCGACAATTAAAAGAACGATGATTGATCCAACACCATAATCTTTCCATAGCTTTTGAAGAGAAGCGTTCATTATATAAAATTCAAGATAAAATATTTTTTTGGATATATTTTAATTGCAAAAAATAAAATGCAAAATGCATGAAACTATTATGTTAATTTCCTTAATAGTTACCATTATTTTCCACTTCGGTATCAGATTCATGATCCGAATTAGATTCATTGGAAATATTGTCTAAATCGCTATCGTCGCTATCGTCACTTTCATCTAAATCATCCAACATATAAGTCTTCTTAATATTCTTTGCTTCTAAAAAGGCGACTATGGCTTCTCTCTTTGCTTTTTTTGCTTTATTTCTGGCTTCTTTATATATTTCATAATATACCTGATTTGGTTTTTTCAAAGTCATTGTTTCTAAATTATTCAAGTTTGCATCAATATCGACCTCCATAAGTTCATTTGAATTTTCTTGACTTAATTCCTCAATATTAAGTCCGACTATGGATCCAACGATTGATTTTTCCTTAATATCGTCGACTTGACCAACACTCTTTGCTAAAAGAGATGTGCTAATTACTATATCAGATTTTGCTTTTTTTTCAGAATGCAATATGGAATCACTCAAGTTTTCTAAAAGAGATAAAGGAGTTGAAGCTGAAGCATTCATAGTTTCTTCTATTACAGGTTTCTCTATTTCTACAGGTTCCTTCATTTCTACACGTTCTTCTATTTCAGTAGGTTCTTCTAAACAATTGTCCTCTATTTTTAAAAAGGTGTTTTCAGATTTTGAAGGAGCAGGAGGAGTTTGGATCGACGAGACTTCGAAGGTGTTAGCCGTAGGGCGAGCGAGGGATGATGTCTTAATCAAACAACTATCAAAAATTTTATCAGTATTTAACACCATTGCTTGCTTAAGTTCTAAATCTATTTGAAAATTGCGACTCGTAAATTTGATACCTTGCACTTCTATAATAGAAATTATTTGGGTGTCCATATTTACATCATCTATGGTAAGCGGTGTCTCACTCTCATTATAAATTTTAACATGAGGAAAATTTGTACTATAATTCATTTTTACATTAACTCTCACTAAATAAAACTTGCCTGATTTGTATACCCTCAAAGGTGACGTAAACGCAGATTCAATATCATTTATTTCTAATTTATTTTGAAACCACGCTTCACTTTTATCATAAATCAATTTTTGACATTTCGTTTCTAAATTTTCAATCCAATGAATAAACCCTTCATCCCCGCTATTAAACATTAAGTCAGTGTACATTTTTTTGCCGTTTTTAATAAACCCTTGTTTAGTTAAACATTTTGGAGCTTCAATGTAGAGTGGTTTGTTATTCTGTAAAATTTTAGTAAAATATGCGCCCCCTTGTATTCCTGTGGGATGCGCTAAAGATATGTCATCAAAATTAAAAAGTTTATTTGGTTCGCATATATGTTCCATTATTAGATCAATAGAAAAATTATTTAATAGTAACACGCATAAAACGGAAAAAAAATGTATTTGTTATTATTATATTAAACTATCGCCATGAAAGAAACCTTTATCCAACAATGTTTAGATATATTAAAAAGAGATGACATTAAACATGAATTAAGAGCGTTATATGCGCCGATGGTAGATTTAATATTGTACGAGGTAAATCCATATATTTATGTAACTATTGTTTTGGTATTTTTGATTTTTATAATGATTTTAGCAATATTAATATTATTAATTTTGGTTTTGCGTAATAAAAGTTTAATACAGAAAATTTTTTAATGGATTTTTATATTTTCTCCTGCAAGTATATAATGACAACTTGCAACAAATCAATGAAAGGTGGTCGCCGAAGAAGTCGAGCTGCCAGTCGTGGACGAAGTGCCAGAAGAAGCCGATCTGCTAGTCGTGGACGAAGTGTCAGAAGAAGTCGAGCTGCCAGTCGTGGACGAAGTGCTAGTCGCAGTCGTGGACGAAGAGGTGGGATGGGAGCTTCTGAATGGCAAATGAAAAATGTGGGTCCAATGGATTTACAAGTATCAAATGCAAATAATTCTCCTGCTTCAAATGCTTTATTAATCACACATGCGGATGGTTCAATTCAACGATCTCAAGCTGACATTAAGCCTCCTGCAGGTATGATGGGTGGTCGAAAGAGAAAGGGACGAGGAAAGAAGGGTGGCTTTTTCGGACAACTCATTAGCCAAGCATTGGTTCCTTTGGGATTATTGGGTATGCAACAAACTTATGGTAAGCGCAGCCGCAAACACCGATCTTAGAAACACAGATACACCCACAACAACATAAACTCATAGAATAAAAATAATAGTGGAAACTTCATTATTATTTTCAAAGGATAAATTATGAACGCTACATTTGAACAAAAAATTCAATCATGGGTTTCTATTGACAACCAGTTGAAATTATTGAATGAAAAGGTACAAGAATTGCGGGATAAGAGAAATGATTTATCTGAAAATATAACTAAATATGCTCAAACAAATAATTTACAAAATGCGACGATTCAAATAAGTGATGGCAAGTTAAAATTTACAAATACACGAGTTGCAGCACCATTAACATTTAAGTATTTAGAGAAATCATTGGGTGAAGTTATAAAAAATGAATCGCAAGTGAAACAAATAGTAGAATATCTAAAAGAAAATCGTGATAGTAAAATAGTTCCAGAAATTAAGCGTCTTTCTAACAAATAATTTATATGTAAATAATGTATATGTCTACGTCTACATCTATTCCTAATATTATCAATGATAACGAATTTCTATTTTCTACATTAAATGGACAAACTTGGAGCGGAGGATTTAAAGTACACTCCTCTTTATTGCAAGAAGGTAGATCACCTATATCAACTATGAATGTAACACCTAATAATCTCAAACAAAGTGGAGGTACTGGTAAGGTATCTGATATATTTCATCATCTAGCGGTCCCTTCTGGATTATTAATGAGAGAACAAACCGGTGGTGGAAATAAAAACAAACATATACCATCACATGATGTAGATAAAGTGGTAAGCGATGATATTCATGATCATTTTTTAAAAATGATGGAACTAACAAAGAAAACAGGAAATAATCATACTAGAAAGGCACGGGTAAATCGTCTTAAAAAAACACGCAAAAATTTATAGGTAGATATTTTATTTTGTTATATTTGATACAAAATAAAATGCTCGCAACAATAATTCTAAAGTCGACTCCAAGTATTGTAATTAAAGGGTGATACTAAAATCTCGTCCAATTTCGTCTTCCAATATTCCACACGATTTTCCATCGCAATATCTTTTTCTGTTTTCGGATAAGGACTATTTGTTTGCATCATCTCTTCTTCTTCCTGTGTCATTTTCGGTTTATATCCGTAACAATTGACACCAAATTTAACACGCGGGTTAGCAATATATCCGCCATTTATACCAGTACGCCCACAATCATGTTCATGACCTTCAATCGTCTGTAGTTGATCAAATGTAGATTTTTGTGTAGGGAATAAAGCCATTTGTTTATCTGACCATCCATAGTTGCACCATTCTGCACCTCTGTCATACGCCTTTTCAACTTCATCGTAAGTTGCTAAACGAGATCCATATGCGCTACATAAGGATTTTGCATCTTCATAACCATATTCATTTCCAGGAATATTAAATACCTGTTCTACATATTTTATCTCAGGTACGACACTTGGTGCAGAACCCTGGCTTTGATCAACAACTATATTTATTTGTGGCTCTCCACTAAATAAGTTCGATAACGACGCCATAATGTTAACACCAAAAAAATATTGAAATCCATTGAATAACACCAAAACTATTAACACTCCTATAACTATTGTTATTATCATATTTGTACTAGACCCGGAAGTGACAGAAGATCCGGGTGTTGCATCCGGATAAAACGATGTACCATTTTGAGCAGAATTTCCTAAAGATAAAAATATCACAATGTAAACAATAACAACCAAGGCCAAAATAATAAAAACACTTGGATTCATTAAAATTCCATTCATATAATTATACATATTTTGACTATCTGGTATTGAAGATGAATTTGTGTTGACGTCCATATATATTATTCAGTTGTTTTTTTTCTATAAAAAAAGCAATATGCTTTTGGCGTAATTAATTTATCAGTATCCACAATTTCTGTAACAATAGTATCATTGAATTCATACCATTTACCATTTGCGTTTTTTACGAACGCTGTGTAATGGCCACCATGAACGCCTCCACTATGATTACAAATGCCATATAAATCATACACGTAGCTTTCTTTTTTATATCCAACTACATATTTTGATAAATCGAAATTTTCAAGAGGAAATGTTACTAAAATTTGAGTCTTACGATTTTGAGCATTAAATCGTTTAATATCAATCACCAGTATAGTTGGTAGACTCCAATAAGAAAGTTTCTTTTGAACGTTTTGTTTCAGTTTAGTAGCTTCATTATACCACGCATTATCTCCGTCCAACACTTCTCCTTCTACATATAAATCAAAACAATCAATTAAACTCGGACTCTTGTTGTCTGGAGGGATTGATAAATTTATCATAAAGTATGGTTCGGGAGATGCACTTAATACTTCACCAGTCTCTAAGGATATGATTTGGGACACATGAATGCCGTAAAACATGTTCCATATTTCAGAATATTCCTTTGAGTACATCTTCTGTATCATGGAAAAACATTTTACCGCCATACTATCAACTGGGTTTTCCACATTACCGCTAATACTCATATTTACATCTCTAGATAACCCAATATGAAAACAATCAATAACAAATAAAAGAAACTCAGGTAGATCGTTTTGCGCATATCCTGTAAAAATATCTATTTTTTTAAAATGTGCCAATTTTTGAATAGTTTTTAGAAATTTCCCAGGAGATATTACACAATTCTCGCTCCACATTAATGTGCGCAGTTCATCCCATTCGATCAATAATGCAGACTCGTATTTTTTTTGCAATTTTTTCCTATAAGTTTGTAAATTTAAAAAATCATTTAATTCATATGTGTGGGATAATATTTGTATACATGAATTTACAAAGCACGTATTTCCTAAGTTAGCCAATCCGGTTAATCCTTTGTTTTTATATATTTCATGTGACATAATTATTATTATTAATATTATTAATAATCAATATGTATTTAAACACATTTGGAAAATAAATAATAATTACTACATATATATAATGCCAAATAATAGAAATAGAGATTATTATCGAAATAACAATACTAATACAAATACAAATACAAATACTAATACTAATACAAATACTAATACTAATACTGATACAAACGATGCAAATACTAATACAAACAATAGTAGAGTCAATAATAGGAATATTTCATCTGATCAAAGATATTTATTAGAATTTTATATGAATTTATATAACCAAACATCCAGACAAATAGATTTATTATATTCATCACTTGATGAAATTAGACATAATATTGATAACATTAGTGGGGTAAATGAAATCATTTCCAATAATTCACCGGTAAGGACACCGACAATGCAACCGCCGCCAGCGCCAGTGCCAGTGCCAGCGCCAGCACCTCCATTACCAAGACAAACACCAGCACAGCTCCCGCAAACTACCAGTGGAAGACGACGTAGAAATAGATCAACACGTTATAATTTTGACACCAATAATGAACCCGATAATGCATACAACTATAGATATTTCGTATATAATATTCCAGCTAGATCGGCAACAACAACACAAACATCTACAAGTGATTATAATAGTATATCCGGTATTTTAAGAAGTTTTTATGATAGGGTTCCTGTTGCACCTACACAAGAAATCTTAAATACATCAACAAGAGTATGTCAATTTTCAGATATATTAAACCCAATAAATTCTAGTTGTCCGATTACACTAGATAGATTTGAAAATAATAGCATAGTAACATTATTATTAGGATGTAATCATATTTTCACACCAACAAGCATAAATTCATGGTTTCGAAGCAATGTACTTTGCCCAGTATGTAGACATGATATAAGAACACCTATAACCAATAATGTAGATCCTTCAAATAATGTAAATACTAATAATGCTCAGGCTAATGAAGATGATGATTATGATGATTATGATGATTATGGATACGAAGAAAGCAAAGAAGAAGAGCTAGAAGAAACGAAAGAAGACCCACCACAACCAATAAATACTAATCATTCTAACTCTTCCAGTTCATTCAATGAGAGAAATAGTATTAGAAATAGAAATAATTTAGACGAGTCGTATGATGCCTTAAGAGATGTAGCTCAATCTATGTTAACTCAATTATTTGCATCAGGAACGAATGACAACATTTTTTATGATGCATCGAGTAATCCACAATTGTTATCTCGTTTTAGCACTCGATTTTAATAATATAATAAAAAAATGAAATAAATTATAAAAAATATAATGCATTACAAATTATGTATAGAAGACGCACAAGCAAACTATTGAAAATATCGACTAACGAGGAGGACCTGGAACCAGAAGAAAAGATGAATAATAATATAGATACGACAGAAAATGTAGAAAATGTTGTATTAGAAGAGCATGATGTGGTAAAACCACCTTCTATATGCTCTAGAATCATATGTAAGATGACATATTTATTAAGTATATCAAAAGTGTATTTAGTATGGATACTAATTCATTATGGTATGTCACATTGTTATGTAAAATTTTGTACACCTCCAAGTGTATATGGATTAATAATTTCTCCATTATTATCTTCCGCTCCACATTGTAAAGCTATGCGATGGGCAATATATACTGGAGCAAACACTATAGAGAGCATGTGGGTCATTATTGGCACCTGGATATGTGCAAAAATGGTCAACGCTTTATAGATAAATAAATATAAATTTCAAAAGGTATAAAGGTTTGACATCTAAATAGTGTATAGATGCAACATAAAAGACACCGATTCCCGTGGGCGATGAATGAGATTAATAGACTTCATAATGAGTATGAGATCAAGCAATTGACTATTCAACAAATAGCGCAACTTCATGAACGATCCGTTTATGCTATTTTGAATAAATTACAAGACGAAGAAATCATTGATAAATCATGGAAAGGGGTTAGAGGTTGGTCTTGGTCCGACAATTATAATACGCCATCTACAGAATACTCTACTAGCGCTCCGTATTCTGGATGTGTTTTGCGCAGCGATACGCTTCGTACCTTATCCGCTACGTCACAACCCCTACCTGCGTTAGATTTACAACCATCTGTTTTTTTTGATCAAGATAGAAATAATGGAGATAGTGATAGTGATTATGAACCGAGCGATGATGAGAATGACGACGATTATGAACCATACAATAAGCTTACTATTTTTAACCAGGTTCGATCAGTAGTAACCCGCATGAGTCAGCTTGCATCTGCATCTAAAAAAAATACAAAGATTTCAAGAAATCATTACATCTAATTAAAACTCCTTCGGAGTTCAATCACTCACCACATTCCATAGTGCCTACGGCTTCGGCTCGCATCACAACATATACATCCCATATAATTTGATTTTCAATAATCATATTATATTTTCTTACATTTGTTTGAAATACTTTGTCAGCGGTTGATTCTTATTTTTTTGGTTGTTGGTTTCTCTTAAAAACTCATCGAATAACAACGCTTTCACTTCTTTATTTTTTAAATCATCCAATTTGTCTTCAAATTTGCTTGGATCTGTATTATTTTTCAAGGTCTTTATTTCTTGTTTAAATTTGGTTATCTTTGCTTTTTTATTTTGCATGATCCACATTTTTTCAAGAACGAGAGCAAATACTTGTTGAACGGGATTCATAATTTGATTTGTAATATAATGAGAGTAATCAATTTTCAAGTTATTTTCTTTGATATAAGTAGGTGTCTCAATTTTATCACCCTGTAACGCTTTTTTATTTGCATTATGTACATAAATATATGCAATTCTATCACCAGAAGTAGGTTTATTTCCAGGATCTCTAGACATGATTCTATCTGCCAGCACTTTATGTGCAATTTGTTTCGGTTTTTTATAACCAGAACGCAATGATTTTGTAATAATTAATTTATCCATAGGACATTTCTCGTCGACTATATTTTTTAAACACGCTTTTAAAAAGTCCGCAGCCTTTTGTATATCCTGTTGCTTCATTAATATATCAATAATTCCACCATAGATATCTTTTACTATGGGTGCATTATCTCTACGTTTTAACACTATACCCATCTCTTTACGTTTGCCTTTATTCGCATCATGTTCATAAAGCATACCGATATATCGTTTTTTAGACAATAAACAGAAAGGCATAAATGTTTTTTCATATTCCAAATCATGTGGTGCTTTTAGGAAGCTAGATGCTAAATGCCCTGCTTCTTGTGCCAATTCAATCGTAATTTCTAATGCTTTTTTACCTCGAATTAATTCACCATTTAAAGCTTGTAGATTAAATGTAAAGAATACGCTGTCCGTGTTATGTACGATCATATTTCCGATTCCTGCAGCAAAATGGTGGTTTTCAGTAGTTAAATCATATACATATCCTTCATATGATGGCAATAGTTCAATGCTTTGTATTTCATTGTGGCTATTATTATATGGTTCTGTCGTACATTTAATACTCAAATTACCTGAGCTTGCTCGACGAAATCTATTGGATTTAGAAGACATAATCGCGCTCACCTTTGACAATATAATATTGTGTCCACAGGATTGTTTTTTTGCACAATAATTTGCCAACAATAAATGGTCGGTTATACCGCTAATATCATAATCCGGATTATTATTATTTTTGATATAATCTGAATACGTTTCGGTTGGAATACGATTATGTAACAAATCGGTTCCAATCGCAACATCCTTTGGTGATACCTCTTGTCCATTCGACCGGATGAGCGAATGATCATCAGTTACGTCAACTAATCCATTATGAGTCATAATTCGCATCATTTTTTTATGTGGCGCCAATGCGTGACGAATAATGCGAAATAATCGCGTCCAACCTTTGTCAGACCATGAATAAACTCCGTTTAATTCACAAACTTCCTTTTCTTGCTTACCTTCTTCTAAACAGCGGGTCCATAACCCACCGCCATATTTTTTAGCAAGTTGTTCTATAGTGCAAATATCGAATGTCTCATTTACCTTGACATAAACGGGTGTATATCGTGCAACACTATCTCCATATATGTATTCAGCTTTTGTCAACACTTGACCATAATTAGCAGTATCGCAAATTTTATTCCCATATGTTTCTTCTATTAATTTTTTAGCATATGTCAGAAGCATCCGACCTGTTGCGGTGGTAGATGCGGCCACATCCTTTTCATAAAAGGTACTGGTCTTCGCACCACATTGACCATACAATGAGTTCGCTGTTAATTTATACGCCAGCTGTCTTTTGTCTAATACGTTTTTCATAAATTCATCCTTTTCCATAGGAATCAATTTTCTAGTGGTTTTGCGCGCTACAAGTAACTCTTCTAAAATAGATGGCATAATAGCCCGAGTTCCTTCTGGAAATTGAACAAATCTACAAATTTTGTATCCACATTTAATTTTTTCGGCTGCCCCTGTAGGAGTTTTTCGCACATATTTAAACGCATCATATGTTACATTAACGTATTCATAACCAGGTAAATTGTCGTAAATAAATTCACCTGTATCATTTTGATCACCTGTTTCCGCAATCAATTCATCCTTTAAGTCATACTCTCTAGTCCACACTTTGCTGTCATGTGACAAATTTTCACTAATCATGGAGGACGGATATAATGAAGCATAATCAACGCATGCTACAGGATTATCCAAATACAAATCACATTTTGGATCTAATACCATTGCGCCTTCAAATCCGTCAGCGCTTTCCATTTTTTCAATGGTAGGCATCAATGTACGTTTTTCCCTACATTTTTTAGCTACATAACTGGTAAGTTTGATACCTTGTCCACGCAAAACTAAGAAACTAATAGGAACACTGCATAATTTTGACATTTCAATAAATCCGGTTAAAATATCTACCTTATTCATCAAGTAATGTACTAGGTTGCAATCCTGAATACAATATTTAGCAATGACAGCTCTATCATCAGCAGAACCATTAGTCATTCTAAATATATCTTTTGGTGTTACGTCATCTTTTGCTAAACACCATCTCACTTTTTTACTCATATCAGGTTCGATTTTACCCTTTACGACAAAGGTACCCTTCGATTTATCTACAGAATAAACAATAAATTTATCTCCACCGCTATAATAATCCGTGGTATGACCAATTTCTTCAAAATGAATATAACTTCCGGTTAAAAGTCCAGTTAAATTAGTGCTTTGAATAGTTGTATACATATTTGTGGTGCTCGCCGTAGCAGCATGATTGATCTCCTCATTATAGTCGAATTTTTTAATATAATCACCTATAAAATGACCTGCAACTGAATCTAATTTATAAGATACCAAATTTTCTTCTTTTCGGAAGAAATTCAGTAAATCGATTTGAATACGGCCAGGCATATTGATATACTTTAAGTCGTGTTGACCACTAGCAACCTTAGTATGATTTTCTTCTATCTGATATTTATTTAATTGTTGATCATATTTTCCACAAATTTCGTCTTTATTTTTAGATAATTTCAAGAATTCTTCCACACATCCATTTTCTTCTGCACGATGAAACATAAACTGATAATCAAAACCAAATATATTATACCCGATAATAATGTCGGGGTTTTCCTTTTGGATCAAATTTCGCCATGCCAACAATAATGCGCGCTCGGTATCATATGTTTCAATAACAGAATTCTCGACAGGAACTGGAGAGCAACTATTTAATACTACACAATGACTCAAATATGGTTCTTTTTGACCCGATGTTAAGAATGTGGTCCCAATAAAGGTGACCTTATCTCCTTCTAATTTTGGAAAATATGTATTTAACGAGATATTCAATTCCAATAATTTGGCATCTCTGTCAAATTTTTTATCGCACATAATGTCCACAATAGTTGCATTTTTAGCAATAACTGGTCTGGTTTTTTTATTTGCATATGGGATATAACTGGCGCCATACCCGCTATGCTCATCATCCTCATCATCCACACCATTCCCACCATACACTCCATACCCATTATTTTCTTCCTCATCCTCTGCTGCATTCATTGCTTCAAACATTTTTTCAATTGTCATTTGATTATTAAAAGCATCATTTTTGTTATCTCTAACCAACGTCAATAACCATTTCTGTATGATTATTTCAATTTCGTTTTTGCTTTTGGGAGGGGGGCCAAAAGGAGGAAGTTTCGGGTACACTATATCAATTTCATCTAGTTTTTCCTCTTTTGTTGCATGACTAAACGCGGACAACATTATTTTTCTGAGGATTGATTTACATTGCTCTGAAGAAATATCTGAAGCTATATTTTCAAAATATTCTACTATATCGATTGCCAATTTTTTATATGATTTAATAGGTATAGGAAAATCACCATGACTGCTACTGGCTTCAATATCAAAGCTGCATATTTTATAAGGTACCCCGGTTTCTTTACTATTCAATGGAATAACAAACTTGTGATTTATAATAAACTCATGCTTGCAGTTGGTTTTTTTGTCATGTTTTACCACTATAGTGTGCTTATTTGGAAGCGCAACCCAGCCTGATGGACTAATGTCTTTAATATGAAAGAATCGCAATAGAGGAGGAATATTGGCTTCGTATAAATATACATTTGACCCTTTGAAATTAAGACCATCTACTAATAATTTTCTTTCTTGATCAAACCATAAATTTTTAACCTTGTTGAACGCTTGAATATTGTTGAAAGTAAGTAATATAAATTTATGCTCCTTACCGCCATCAAATCCGTATAATTTTTTTCGTTTTATAATCTTACACTCATTAATAGATTTCGCGTAATATACTCCTACTCTTCTTTTTATAAAATCTACAAATTGAGTTTTAGTATGAATTGTCCAATTGTCGTCTACTTTGGCGTAGAAGAATGGTTTAAAATCCGTACATAAAATAGAGCACTGCTCCCCCTTTTCATTTATTCCAAACATTTGAATTAAGAATTCAGGAGTTTCATTATTCGCGGCGGTTTCATCATCGCTACTATTCTCAGATGAATTCTTTTTATTATATACATTAAAATCGGTTAATTTGAAAACTTGTTCCATGATTGATAATTACTGGTAATTAAATATATAGTCGATATATTTAATTCAATTTTTTCTATATTCATTTTCTTGATCGTCTATGTTTTTTTGTACCGCGTCTAGATTTAGGTTTAGATTTAGACTTAGACGACTTAGACGACTTAGACCTAGTGGTCCTTCGTCGTCGTTTTCCGCCACCGCGAAGGCTGCTACTTTGAGGTTTCACATTTTTATCAATCCATTCAATAAATGAAGAAGTAGATCTATCCGCGTTACTTACACTATCATCATATTCTTTAATCGATTTTCCCTTGTGTGATATGTGACGGAAACATGGATAACCATTAGGAACCTTTCCTACATGTTTTAACTCCGACAACAAATTACTATTCACACGAACAACAACAACATTCTCATTATTTTTATATTTGTCTGCTATACTATTTTCAATATCATCCCAAGCAGGTTTTGCATTATCGCAATGACCACAATGATCCATAAAAATAAATAAAAATACATCGTCTCCTTTTAAAATGTCTTTATTTAATAATGCTATATTTTGTAATGGGGATATATCTTTAGCAGAGACATCACCAGAAGTCGACGCATTATTGTCCCCAATAATTTTAAATTTCATACTATAAATTAATTATAGATAATAAATCCCACTGACTATTTTATTTATACCCCTTCCCATTCTGTTATATTTTGTCTATCAAATTTTATCACTATCTAATATATAAATGTTATTTACATACGCAATACCGATATTAATAATAGTGGCATTTTTATCTGGATTATATTTTTGTGTTAAATATAGCTCACCTAGATCATTGGAAGGACTTACGAATATGAGTCAACCCCGGTGCCCTAATATATTAGTGCAAAAAGGATTAAAATATTATTTACACAATTCAAAGTTAGCAAAGGTTCCTGGAGTAAATCCGATTGAATTTGCCAATTTAGAAGAATATGTTGAATTTCTTGATTGGCAACGCAGTCAAGGTATAAGATGTCCTGTTTTATATCTTCAACACACTTATGACGCACAAGGAGATGCGGTATATAAAGTTCGTCCAGGTGTTACAGAAATGCAAGGAGGGTTACCTCCTACATCTACAACTGCAAAAAATGCATCAAATCAATTACCCATGTCATCATTGCAAAATCCTAACCCCACATTATTAGTAGATGCTACCCGTGACGATCCACCATACAATACAAATTCTGTTCCAGCATATGATGCATCGTCACATTATGTTGGAACTACAACACCATTGGATGCGATGAACCAAGCTCAGGAAAATTTATTACATAGTCCTGATCCAATGAGTGATAATTGGGGTGGAGCGGATTACACACAGAAATTAGTAGACTCTGGGTATTACAAAGGAAACGAAGTAAGCATTTTAGTGCAATAAACTCCTTCGGAGTTTATTCGCTCACCTTCGACAATGCTGTGCATGTCTACGGCTCGCAGCAAAATCGTTATCATTGTCCATCGATATAAACCATCGTGTTATTCAGAGCAGCTTTTACCGAATACAATGAATTCAAATTATTTATGGCATCTATATTTGTTGCAGCACTATCTGAACTAGTATTCATGTTTAGCACAGATTTCAACATTAACAAGCTGATATATTCTTCCATATTTACAATAATATCTTCATAATGCGGTTTATTTGCGGATATTGAAAGATCACCTTGCAATTTAATGACATGTTCTTTAATAGTATCCGCATATTTTTTTGCATTACCTGCTTCACCATTTGGACTGCTGGCTGATCCATCAGATGCGGTAAATCCTTCTAACATGTTTCTATGCAATCTTAATGATTTTGCTGCTAAATATATTAAAAATCCAACAACAACTATGATTCCTAATATTTTTAACATATCTTCATTCATTTATATATTATAAGTAGTAAAAATAATATATAACTAACTAATTTAGACACACACATCTACCTCTAAATCCAGGCATTCTAACCCCTGGATTTCCATTTTTACATATACAAGAACCAGGAAATGGTGGATTTTGTAAACAGAATTCTTTTGTATATCCACTACCAATGCAACTATTATAAGATGATGAACCAAATGCTTCTTTTGTATACAAAGTATTGCTATATAGTATCCATAGAGAAAATGATATCAATATAATAGTAACAATAATAGATTTTGTAGACATGTACATATACATATTAGCACAAAATATTATTTATATCACTACTTCAAATATTTAATCATATTGCTAATAATCAATTTACTGATTTTACGCGTCTGATTTTTTTCATTAACATAAGTAATATTTTTTAAACATGTATCATCTTCATTTATTTTCAAAATTAAATTTGGGAATGTCTTAAATTGTATCATAATTGCTTTTGCCGATACATTACTAATTCCGGGTATTTGAGACAATAATATCTCTCCTATGTTATCGGGTGTAATATTTTCCTTTTTAACCTTTTTAACAACGCTACAATAATTATCTGTCTCCTTATCTGCATCCACCTCCACTATAGGAGTATTTAAAGCAGTAATATCACTTACTATGCTATCACATTCCTTAACTATTTTTTCGGTAATGATCGGCTTATTTGAATAACATGCTTGTTTATTATCCGCATCAGACTTTTTAATTTTATATGCCATATTGCATATGATCATAGCGGTTTCATCAATGGCAATACTTCGTAACACAGAAAACCCCTTATAGTAATTGAGAGAAAACATGGCAGAATATAAGGTTGATTTATCCATTTTATCCTTAAATACATTCGGTCTATTCATATCTCCTTCAATTAAATAAATAATATTGTGATTGTGATGATTTATTCCATTTAATCGATAAGATTGTTCCTCGTATCTTCCGTCCTTAATACTCGCAGTTAAATCTCTTAAACTTTTTCTCTCTATAATAACTCGTTCATTAGACCCATCTGTTATGATCGCATCACCTAAAGGTAATGCTTCCACTTCTATCGAGATATCTTTGTAAGATGGGCTTATTTCTAAATAATATTTACATAATTTGATTAACTCATGCTCACGTACATCAATTTTTATAATCATTAATAATTATATATAGTTAAATGGGTTGTTATTAAATTATTTATGTCAATATATATTATTTCCTAAATATATATTGAAACATGTGCGATTATAAATAAATATCGACCGGGATATTGTAAGAAAACGTAGGCACGGCGTAGCGAGCCGAAGTTTTCGGAATAAGCTCCGTAACGTTAGTGAAGGAGCTTTACATTTGACCATGCGACACGCTGTATCCGTTTCTGCGTCTTTGAACAGGGTGTTTAGTTGTCAACAACATAGATTGGATGAGAGTAGGAGGTCTTTGAGGAGCTCTCCAAAACACATGTGACCCCATATTGCCTACAGGCCATCCTACACTGCCTCCGAAAATACCAGCCTTTTTATTGCCACCAACAGACCCACCACTTTGCGCAGTTCGGTTTACAATAGTGTTTGCATATCTAGCGCGCCCAAATTGACTTGTCATTAACGCCATTTTATATATACTCTTAATATTATTATTATTTACGAATGAAAAAAAGTAGAAATGTAGAAATACAGAAATACAGAAATACAGAAATACAGAAATACAGAAATACCAAATACTTGTTAAATAATATATAAAATAGATATAAATACAAACAAATATCTAATAGTATAGATGGATAGCAAAATATTACACGATGACGATATTATTAAAGGTGAGGATGGATTAATATTTAATCCGTACAATCCCTTAAATGTCGAGATTACATTGAATGAAGTTCAATCTATTCTTACTAAATATGGATTACCTGGAAAGGTTAATAATATAAATCTATATAAGCGTGCATTTGTTCATAGATCTTACACAAAACGCTCACATATTGAAAACGCCACGCAAAATATTACGATAGCAGAACAACCTCCCGATTGTTTGCCTTTAAAAACAAAGTCGAATGAACGCCTAGAGTTTCTAGGGGATGGTGTATTAGAATTAATCACTAAATATTATCTTTATCGCCGGTTTCCTAAAGAGAATGAAGGATTCATGACAGAGAAAAAAATTGCCATCGTTAAAAATGAAGCCATTGGAAAAATTGCATTGGAAATGCGTCTTAATAAATGGTTAATATTGTCGGGGCATGCAGAAGAGAAGAATATTAGAAACAATCTTAAAAAGTTGGGGTGTTTATTTGAGGCCTTTTTAGGTGCAGCTTTTTTAGATTTTAATAAGATTGAGGTGAAGGATGAAGAGGGATGGTTTACGAATATTTTTGTTACCGGACCTGGGTTTCAAATGGTACAAAAATTTGTTGAAAATGTCTTTGAAAAACACATAGATTGGGTTGCTCTTATTCAAAATGATGATAATTATAAAAATATTCTACAGGTTAAAATTCAAAAGGAATTTAAAATTACTCCACATTATTTAGAAATAGAACATGATGTAGATACCGGATATAAAATGGGAGTATATTTATGTCTTGGTCAACAAATACATAATCTATCATTCAATGAGGCGATACATATTAATAAACTGAAGACATTCAAGGCGGTTCATGAACATGTATCTAATTATGGAAAAATATTTTTATTTTTAGGGGAAGGTCAACATAAAATTAAACGAAAGGCGGAACAAATTGCTTGCGAAGAAGCATTGCAAAGAATCATTTTGTATTCGACATGAGAGAAATATAAAAGGGAATAAGTAAAAATAAGAGGAACATAAATAGAATAAAATAATTATTTCATTTAAAATCTTCAAAAGTATATATAGATAATGAGCACTTTGAGAGAAAAATTGAGAATTAAACAAGATGTAGGAAATACTCAAAAATCTCATAATATTATTATTCCTATACCAACTAAACCTGAAACTATACATATTAACAAAATTACTATTGAAAATAAACAAGGTAATTTTGATATTTCTGAACTAATGAAACGATTAGATGAAAATAAATTAAAAATGGTTGTAGCCAGACCAACCATTCTGTCAAAGGAGGCTGAACCTGTACAATTAATTAATAAAAGGAAAATTAAAAAACTTACATCAAAAATGCTAACAGGATTACAAGAAGAGGGTATTTCTATAGCACCATCACATGCCCAGGAACAACAAGAAGAAGTAAAAGAAGCGCAGGAACAAAAAGAAGAAGCAAAAGAAGGTGAAGAAGGAGTTGAAGAAGAAATTATTATGATTAAACCTAAACGTGCGCCCAGAGGTAGAAAAACAAAAGCACCACCAAAAGGAATCGCTATATTAAGCCCCGAAGAATGGGTTGAAATTGGCGACACTACAAACGTAGAACGTCTACCTGAAAAACAATTAAAGGTAAACTACAAAGTGAGTAGTTACTACATGAATAACAGAGAAATATTTATAAACGCAATGAACTCCCTATTTGAACCATATAGAGAGAAAATTTTAGACGACACCTCTCAAATTACATGTGACAATATAGGCAACGATGCACAACAATTTTCTTTATTAATTCATCAAATGGTCGTACGAGATTATTTGAATTTATACACCCCTTATAGAGGACTTCTACTTTATCACGGACTGGGTAGCGGTAAATGTCATGCAAAAGGCACACCAATTATGATGTCTACAGGTGAGATTAAATTAGTAGAAAATATATTGGTTGGTGATACCCTAATGGGAGATGATTCTACTCCTAGACAAGTTCTATCCTTGGCTCGAGGCACTGACAAGATGTACAATATTATTTCTAAATATGGAGAGAAATATAAGGTAAACCAAGAACACATTCTTTGTTTAAAAGCCACTGGATTTCCAAAATTACGGCATAATAAGGAAGCATCTGTATCTAATTATATGGTTAAATGGATAGAAAATAATGAATTTCAGGTGAACACATTTACATTTAATACAAACGATTGTGTTGATAGAAATACAAAAAAGGTGGAAGCCATTGCTTTTTTTGAAACTATCCGAAAAAATGATGCTACTAATAACAATATTATCGAAATTTCTGTAAAAAATTATTTATTATTAACAGATAAGCAAAAGAATATACTAAAAGGATATAAGGTACCTGTTACATTTTCAGTAAAATCTGTGCCATTGGACCCATATACTATTGGATGTTGGCTTAGTGGAAAAACAAGAAAATGCGAAGCATTATTAACTGAAATTCAAAGTAAAATTGATAATTTGAATGAAGAATCTAAAGCCATATTTGTGAAAGGTAGTATCCCCTTTATATATAAATGCAACTCACAAACAAATAGATTATTATTATTAGCAGGATTTATAGACGTATGTGGGCATTTATGCAAAAATGGAGATTTTGTATTTACCCAAAATAAAAAGACGCTAATAAATGACATAGTGTTTTTGGTAAGAAGTTTAGGGTTTGCTTGTTATACCCGCATAAAAAAGAGCAAAAAGGCGTGGTCTATACGTATAACAGGACCTGGGCTTGAACTAATACCCACACTAATACCAAGAAAACAAGCTAAAGCAAAAACGCGTATAGTAGATGCATTAGTTACAAAAATAAAAGTAGAATATACTGAAGATGGTGAATATTATGGTTTTATGTTGGACGGAAATTGTCGTTATTTAATCGGAGATTTTTCGGTAACACACAACACATGCACTTCTATCGCCTTGGCAGAAGGTATGAAAAACAATAAAAAAGTAATAGTTATGACACCTGCGTCTTTACGTCCAAACTACATAGCCGAATTAAAAAAATGCGGAGATGCGCTTTACAAGACAAACCAGTATTGGGAATGGATCGATACTACAAAACATCCAGAAGCGATAAATACACTTTCTAGTATGTTAAACTTGTCTGTTTCTTATATAGATAAACAAGGTGGGGCTTGGTTAGTAAATGTTTCAAAGAGCGCACCATACCCCGAACTTAGTCCCGTAGATAAGAAAAAATTAGATGACCAAATAAATGAAATGATCGAAACAAAATATAGTTTTATTAATTATAATGGGTTGCGCAGAGATAAATGGCGAGACATGACAAATAATTTCGAGACAAATGTATTTGATAATGCAGTTGTTATCATTGATGAAGCACATAATTTAATTAGTAGAATAGTAAATAAGATAGGAAAGGAAAAAGAACCACCCGTTAATAAAAAAACGGGAGATATAGAAAGACGTCCATTTTCATTGGCTCTAAATTTATACCAAGATTTAATGAGTGCCAAAAATGCTAGAATAGTTCTACTTACAGGCACTCCAATTATCAATTATCCAAATGAGGTTGGAATTCTCTTTAATATTTTACGCGGGTATATTAAAACATGGCATTTCTCATTAGATATCAAAACAAGACTACCTGTAAATAAAGAATCGCTTCATCAAATGTTTATAAGAGAGAAACTGGTAGATTATTTAGATTATTCCGACAAACCATCGCCAAAATTATCAATCACCCGCAATCCATTTGGATTTGAAAATAAAGAGAAAACAAATGAATATCATGGCGTTACAAATAAATCATACACTCGTCGCGACGAGTCAGGAGTTAAACGTGTAGTGGATCCTGGAACTCTTACTGATGAAGAATTCCAACAAAATATAATTCGCATATTGAAAAAGAATGAGATTGAAGTGGTATCACAACCGACTATTGATAACTATAAAGCCCTGCCCGATAAATTCGATGATTTTGTAAATTTATTCATTGATTCGAGCACAGGAAAAATTACAAATGTGGATATGTTGAAAAAACGTATTATGGGGTTGACCTCTTATTTTAGAAGTGCTCAAGAAAAATTATTACCTCGATATGACAAAGTCACTGATTATCATGTGATAAGAATTCCTATGAGTGATTATCAATTTACTATTTATGAAGAAGCACGCAAACAAGAGAGAAATATGGAAAAACAATCCAAAAAGAAAAAGGGGGCAGTAGATGAAAATGGTATTTACAAGGAACCCACCTCTACCTATCGTATATTCTCACGTCTTTTTTGTAATTTTGTTATGCCAAAACCTCCAGGAAGACCATTACCCATTGAAGAAAAGGACAATGCTGAAATGACAAATACGCAACTAGAAAATGTCTATGAAGGGGCTATGAAATTAAATGAGAAAATGACGGAAGATGCAAATGAGGACGATGAAAAAGACACCAATGAAATAGAGGGTGATCAAATAATAGATAATATGGGTGATTCTACCTATGAAAAACGTATGCGAAATGCGATTCATTTTGTGAAAGAACATGCTTCAGAATATTTGAGTCCCGAAGGATTAGAAACATATAGTCCTAAATATTTGCATATGTTAGAGAATATTCAGTCTACCGATCATATTGGAGTACATTTAGTGTATAGTCAATTTAGAACTTTGGAGGGGATTGGAATGTTCAAAATGGTCTTGGAAGAAAATGGATATACTCAATTTAAAATTAAAAAAGATATTGCAGGAGAGTGGGCATTAGATATTAGCGAGGAAAATCGAGGTAAACCGACATTTGCATTATACACTGGCACTGAAACGAAGGATGAAAAGGAGACGATACTTAATATATTTAATGGTGAATGGAATAAACTCACCCCTTCTTTTGCAGCGGAGCTAAATAGCATTGCACACAATAACAATGTTGGTGAAATTATCAAGGTTTTAATGATTACTGCATCAGGTTCAGAAGGAATTAATCTTCGTAATACAAGATATGTTCATATTATGGAGCCGTATTGGCATCCAGCGCGTATGGAGCAGGTTATTGGTAGGGCGCGCCGTATTTGCAGTCATAAAAATTTGCCAGAAGAATTACAAACAGTGGAAGTGTTTGTTTATTTAATGACATTTTCTCCAGAACAAGTGAAAAGTGATGTTTCTATAGAATTAAAACAAAAAGATTTAAGTAAAAAGAAGTACCAAATTACACCAGATAAAGAAAAAATGGACTATGTTCCTTTTACGAGTGATCAAGCATTATTTGAAATTTCTCTCATAAAAGAAGAAGTTAGTACAAAAATAACAACTGCAATCAAAGAAGCATCTATAGATTGTTCATTGTATTCTAGAGCTGGAGCAAAGGAACAATTACATTGTCTTCAATTTGGCAATCCATCGCCCGATAAATTTGCATATGATCCCAATTATAAAAAGGATAAACCAGATACTAGCGCGGCAATGAATAAAGAAAAAATAACATGGCGGGGGGTTGAAACGACTTTACGAGGTAAAACATATATATCTCGTAAAATTCCGGAAAAAGGAATGACCTATTTGTATGATTTGGATAGTTATAAACGTGCATTAGAAAATCCGGGGATAGAACCAACTTTGATATACATAGTGGAAAAAAATGAACGCGGTGAAAATGTTGTTAAAAAGGTATAAATACATTATTTATCGGAATCATCCGCAACTACGCTCCACCCCTTCTCCGCTCCGTTGAATCCCCTAGATAGTATTTCTAAAATGCTGTCTATTTTTTTATTCATAAGCGCCATTTCTATTTTTAAAGAATCTAACTCTTTTGTTACATCTACTTGTATTGGTACTGGTGCTGACTCAGATGCAACAGATGCAACAGATGCAATAGATGCAACAGATTTTAGTTTTGAAAAAATGTTTACAACTGGTCCCTCCGCAATAGTTAGCTTAATATTATTATCAATATCATTGTTATTTGTAGCCCATGATATTGTTTTTTTCAATGTGGATGTAGAATTATAATTAGCATTAGAAGGAGAATATATATTATTCGGTAGTGTAATAATGTCATTAGTTATATTATTTGAATCCATATTTTCTCCAATTTGGATATAGTTTATTTCTGGACCATTATTTATCTTTTGATGTTGTTGTACATTTTTACTCGATTTGATAGACGTGATCTCTCCCTTTAACCATTTTTCCGCATCGGTTTTATTTGTACCCTTATGTATTTGTTCTATTTCAAAATTTCGTTGTGCTAATGTTTGTGCTATTAATGCTTCCATTTCATTTATAGGTTTATCTAATTTATCACTAAACCTAGGTGCTTCTGGAATAGGTAATGCCATTGCATTTTGAAACTCATTTACTCTAACAGCTAAATCATTATCAAATTTATTTTTTCTATCTGTATGAATATCTTCCGATGTAACTAAATCAGGTTTTTTTAAGGTCAATGGAGGTTTTTGCTGATTCTTCTGATTCTGTTGTGTGTGAATATTCGTTATAAAAGTAGAAATAAAATTTTTATTCAATTGAAATAAATTAAAGGCGGTAGGATTCATTTTCTCTCCTTCATAATATGTTATAAGTTGATTGTTAAAATAATTTTTAATACTGGTTATTTGATTTGGATCATTTGTATGGATCACATTTTCATCTAGAATTACCTCCCATAATATCTCAACATTGTCGGGTTTTATAAATTCAGATACATTGCTCATTATTTTTGTATTATACTGAATAATACATGTATTATTTATATACTTATATGCTAATAGTATCTAATGAAGTAGGTAGTTTTGTAATATACAAAGAAAGAAATGCTTGTTGTATTTTATTATCAAAATCCTTCATAAACATTTCCAGACCATTTAGATTATCCTCTGAATTGTCATTATTTATCAAATATTCATTCAGATCCAAAACCATTTGTAATTTTACATTTGTCCATTTGCTTGTTAATTTAGTTACCAATAGACCCGTATATAGGAGCGACATTGTGTCAGGTTTAAATAATTTACTATTGTATGGTTTATTGAGATGATTTAATATCAAGTTGGAATAATAATGCAGACATAGCACAATAGTGGGACTAGATTTATATGTTTGATCTAATTTTGATAACCCATTCAATGCACATTCAAATAAATGTTTAATATTTGGCATTTTTGCTATAAATGTGTCGGATAAAAAATGTTTACAAGCGAGTTCAATAGGATTGTATAAAAAGTGTAGGTCTTCTTTCGTATTTTGCAACATAAATCTAACGATAGGTTGAAATATTCCATTCTCTTGTATACCTACTAAATTATTACATATGCTTATTTTTGTACCAACAGGTTTATGACTAATAATGGCTAATTTTATGATTACTGACAACGGGTCTAATATAAATTGTTTACACATATGTTGTTGTTCCTCGTATTGTTTATCTGATAATTTCACTTTATTGGAAGATTGATCTATAACCTCGCTGGTTTGTTCTATTGATTTAGTTGGTGTATCTATTGGGATATCTACTAGTTTATCTACGGATTTATCAGCTAGATTATCATCAGACTTTTCGGCGGGTTTATCATAAGACTTATTTTTGTTTATTTTATCCTGTTTACTATTCATTTTATACTAAAACAACAAAATGTTTTTATTATAAAATTGTGAATTATGATATTTATAATGAGTCGTTGAAATATATCTTACGAAATTTTTCCATATATTTATCATATAGGATATGCTTTTTAAAATAATCACTTGTATGTCTATCTTCTAACATATGTGCTATAAAATATAAACTATATACACCACATTCTGTATCTCCATATTGATGTTCTACAGGATAATTTTGATCAAATTTAAAATTTATGGGAGACTTTAATGTTTTTCCTTGTTTTTTCACTCTTTCAACAAATGTCATCATCTCCTTTGGTATTTCATCTCCAGCACTATCGAAATAAAATATTATCGATTTTTTGATATTTATAAACATGGAAACCCAATGACTCCCTCCAAGATTATGTGGATCTAAATTAAATATAATCCCTATTTTAAATTTACCATTTTTGATTTCATTCTCTAAATTAAAATGACACAACTCCTCCCACACACATTCGCCATATAATTGATGTGTATCGAAGTCTATGGGAGATGGGCCTATAAAATCAAAACATTTATACGCCTTTTCATATTGTTTCATAACATTTAATATATCCATACTAGAAAGCCATTCATTGGGATTCTTTTTCCATTCAGATGGGGATACTGGTGCAAAAGAACTAGCTAATTCTTTGTCTAATTTTCCATTGACAAATTTCTGTTTTAACCAACAAGACTCTGTATTGCAAACATTGCTCATATTGCGATTTAATTGTTCCCATATCTCATGTGAGTCATTTGTAACTATTTTAGCATCAGGGTGTCTGGCATTCCATAATTCTTTTAATTTATATATAGTATCATCTTCTAAACAACTAAACCCATTTTTCTTCTCTTTTGGACTACATCTTAATTTTATTAATTTGGAATAATTATGTAGCTTTTCTTTAAACTTTAAGGTTTTTGTATTGCGTTTAGTATTATTACGCCTACTTGAATTTTTATTTTTATTTTTGTGAATTTTTCCTCCTTTACTTTTATTTTTATTTTTTCGAGTGATTGTCTTTTTCCAATATAACATTTTCGTCATATTTATTAGTGATATTTTTCTTTTTACGAATTCCTTTATTTTTCAAAATAGGGTCTTTTAAATTAATATCCTTTTGTTGTGGTATTATAGGTTCTATCTCCTTTTTAGTAATCGTTCTTTTTACTAATTTTTCAAGCGCATTGGGTTCCATTATTTTTATAGAACGCATCATTAATTTGTTTATTTCATCTATATTGTCTATATTGTCTATATTATCTATATTATCAAGACGAGTAGCATTACTTATAGACCCTAACATGTAATCATAGTCCTCTTGAATTATATCAGATGTATCAATAATTTTAAAATATGAAATACACGTTTTTATATAATTATCAAACGTATTTCGTACATCTGGAAATAATGTAGATGGTTGCTCATTGCTTAATAATTGTTTTGTCAAATCATATATGCGCTTTTTATAAAATTTTTTATCTTTTTTATTATTTATAGTAATATGCGGTTGCATTTTACTATCAATGGATTTTCCATATAGATCTTTATTTATTAAGTATTCTAGATCTATATCAGAAAGTTTATTATCAATCATATTATAAATATGACTGATAATAATTAATATATATTTACACAGATACCCATCTAAATAGTTTATATTTCTTCGGCTAACGCCTTCGGAATATCTCCGTTTTCCTCTACACCTATCTAATATTTACACCCATTTGCAGTTTTCCCTGTTAAATCCTTAATTTGTTGACGTGTGCAGTTGTTAAATAGTCCATCTCCCACATTTTCGGGATTAGGATTAAATGAATTAAATTTTTCCTTAGTAAATAACTCTGGAAAAGGTTGATATTGTTGTCCACCTTGTTTGTCTGCTTTAAAACTAAATTTATATAAATCGCTATTGCTATTAGGTACGTATACAGATTGACTACATTTTTGCAATGCATAAATTTGATTTCTTAATTCAGACTCTACATTTACATTTGATGCATAGCCTGACCATGGCGCGGTAGCATTCCCTGGATTAAAAATCTTACTTGTATTATAAACAGGCATTTGTTCTAAAGGAGTTTTAATAGTCGCTCTAGGATCAACTATGGGCATGATAGAATATTTTGTCATAACCGGCCTAACATTTAAATACGGCTGCAGAATTTGGGACGGAATATTTCTATCGTATATCCTTCTATTTATTGAATCCGTTATTTGGGATGTATTCTCATTTTTACCAAAAGCATATGTTGACGCCATTAATATAATAAAACATATTATTTTAATATATTACTATCTAATAATTCTAAATATGGAAAACGTAAAAAGAAAACGTAAAAAGAAAACGTAAAAAGAAAACGTAAAATATATAATAAATATTTATTATATACATAGATGTTTGACAAAATAATACATGATTTGCAGGATAATATGTTCAATGTATTCGTTTTTATTTCGTATCTAACGTATGCCGGGTTAGCATTCGGGATATTCAAAAATTCACCAGCATATTTGGATGATCTAGATTATTATATAAAAATTTATATTAGTTTATTTTTATTATGGCGTTTCAACACATTTAGGGATATTAAATTTAATGAACTAGATAGAAAAATCGCATTTAGTGCAGGTGTGTTTTTATTTACAACATCCGCAGTAAATAAACTTCTCAAAAGTTACCTAGATTATGTACAGAGTAGACTAGTGCCTATGCTTTAATGTTTTATTATGTATTAATTTATGTTTTCTGCTTTGTTGTTTTTGTTGTTTTTGTTGTTGATCAGTATTTTTGAATTTTAGAGTCGGATATGCCGTTTTATTATGTTTATTGAAAAAGTCTTGTAAGTGTATCATTGTTTTTTTTGTTACTATTTTATCAATATCATAATCCTTTGTTTTTTTCTCCACATATGTGTAGTCATATTTCATTATAAATTGTTTCATAAAAGTATCGAAAGCAATAGCATCTTTTTTATCTTTCAGAATAGTTTTACCAAAATCGCTCGAAATAAAACGTTTAATTAATAAATCATGCGATAAATCATGCATATATGGTTTCACTTTTATATAATAAACATTATCGTTATTCATATTTGGATAATATGTATCATCTAAAAAACATATTTGGGTATTCGTAGGAACTTTGCTACATTTTATAAAATCTGAAAACGTCTTATCGTGAGTAGTTCTACCCAATTCTAATTGTTTTCCGTTAACTTTAAAAGCACATATTATTTGATCAAATAGCGTATAATTTATTTTAGTTTCAAAATATTCTTTAATATATAATGCCCATTGTTTAGGTCCTTGATTATTTGTATAAATCATAATTTTTGCACATTCACCTGATTTTTTTTTATATTTTAAATAATTTAATATAGTTAATATATTTGGGCGTATAAATTCAGGATATAAATCTAATATTTTATTAAAATCTTTTTGTGATGTAGTATGCGGTATATTTATTTCTTTTATATATGTTATTAAAGCATCCCAAAATATACTGAGTTCCACGAAATATCCTAATGTTTCATCCATATCAAACACCACTATTTTAGATGGTGTATTCATCTAAATTATGTATATATTTTTTTATATGACAATATATTCATCGTGCATTAGACGTCCATATCAAATATTTTAATATCATCAAATATATATAATGAATACTACAAAAGCTGTTCCATTAAATCATTTATTTGTTAAAAAATTTTATTTAATTCGTAACAAATCTACAGGTAAATCAATAAAAGCTTTATTTTTAGGGAAAAAAGTAGAACACCAGCAAACGAGAACCAAAGGTCCATTAACATCTACGTCAGCGTATTTTGACGATGGTTTCGGTGGTTGGCGTAATTATCCTTCAGATGCATATGAATATTTTAATGTAACATCAGAAGAGAATTTAGATCTTGAAACAAAATATAAAAAAATGCATAAACCAGAAACAGAAGCTGACATTAAGAGTCAGTATGCGGAATATGTTGAATCTGACGATAATGTTGGAATTTGTCCCATTTGCATGGAAACATTATGTATATTTAATGCGGATAATTTATATTTTGAACCACCGCATGGACCTCCAGTTGAAATAGAAGAATGTGGACATCGATTTCATCGAGATTGTTTAAATTCACATTGTTCAACACCTCCTAATAAATTAACAAAATGTGCATGTCCATTAGACCGCATAGAATTTAACTTTAAAACAGACCTTATAGATAAATCAGTTATATGTCACAACATAGCAAAATATCGAGCTATGATATCATTAGCTTCTACTGCTAGAGGTAAACGACGTCATCGAAAAAAACACACTTCATCATTAAGACGCAAAACTAGAACACATAAAAGATCTATGAAAAAGACAAAACGAATGGGAACGAGACGCAGACGAAGGTAAATGCGAAGCGACCTCAAAGTTTTCTCTATAAAATTATAATATTTATATAGATTAGTATAGGGCATGCCATTCAAATTAACCAAGTCGGATTATGTAAAGATACTCAATTATTATGACATAGATATTCCAAAAAATAATACCGATATTAAACTTTCAGCTGAAAATGTTTTAGCTAAAAAATTGTGTTCATGTATTAAAAAAGTAAGTCCTACTAATGAACCACGAGCTATTGGCATTTGTACAAAAACTATTTTTAATAACAAAAAACTAACGCGTGGCAAATTTAAATGCATGGGGACGAGAAAAGTCGCATTTATTAAAAACGCCAAAAAAATGAATGGGTTAAAACAAAGTCGCAAACGAAGACAATAATGTGAGTCGACGGAGTTTATTTAGACAAATGATTAAGGGCACTCAATAACACCTGTTCTTCTCCTGACAATTTTTGAAATATTTGACATTCATCGAATTTTATTTGAAAGTGTTTATGAGCAAAATTTTTACACAATACAGACACCCCTATATCTGTGATTAATATGTCACAAACTACACCTCCTTGCGTGAGAATTAAATTATCTGGATCAGTTAAAGGTATCCATCGAATAAATTTTCCATGTTTGATATCATTGATTTCATCTACATATTTATACAAACGCAATTTTTTCATATAATCTTTTATTACATTATGTGATAATTCTAACTCTTCCAGGACATCTAATTTAATATCTTCTAATTGAGATGTGGTCATTTTGCATATTTGAGCATTATCTTCATTATCTAATGCTTTTAATAATTTTTCAATATTCATGAGAATATTATTATTATTATATAATTTTTATTTTTATATAATAATATGGTTATATCTTTTTACCATGCAGATCCAAATCCACTTCCACCCAATACTTCATTCGCGGCCATTATCATACCTTGTCCCATACTATCCATTCCAGGACTAGCTGCACCAGGCATAGATGTATTATTATTTTGGTACATGGAATTGTAATCAGGTTGCTGTTGTCCAGCAGATTCAGTAGGCAAAGAGCTTATTGAAGTGGTTCCTCCCTGACCCATTCCACTTCCTCCACCCCCGCTATAAAGTGCCACCATTTGTGCATCATTACCTTGAGATATGGGTTGAGACACCTTCACATTCCCTGACCCCTTTTTACCCTTTTTCTTTTTATCGTTAGAATCACTTTTTCCATCCCATAACTCAACAACTCGATCAAATAATATACTTACTTTCTCTCCTAACTTTGTCTGTAGACTCAAAGTAATCATCAACACCGCTAAAATGATATAAGTTACACTAAAGTCGGGGTATTTTTCACCGCTATAAGTTGGAATATACGTTATTATACGATTAATTAACAATATTCCGATAAACATAACTACAACTTGAATAATAACTTCTGCTAAAAGTTCCATACTACTTTTTTCTTCTTCCGCTTCAGGAACGTATTTTTGCATGACCTTATTTAATATGACTATGGGTGCAAGTGCAATAACAGCATATTGTATTATATTTAACATTTCTGATTTTGATTCATCTTCAAAATTAAATACATGTTTGAAAAAACCCATATTAGATGATATATTTTTTGCAGTTTCGTCCAGACTTTCCATATGTTTTATAAATAGAAATTAAAATAATAAAACTAATAATTAAATGAATAACATAAAATTTTGCTAAAGATTAATACAATATAAGACTTGAAATGCAAAAGGTTTAAAAACAAAATGTGTATAATTTTTATTAATGAGTAGTAGTGCTAGATCAAATGCTGCAGCTAGAAATCGTCGTGCAGGCGGTGCCGATGCATCTCCACAAAATGGGTCAGGACAACAACGACCAAATTCATTTCCTGGACAGCAACAACAACGACCTAATTCAATGCAAGGTCAACAGCAACAACAAAGACCCAATTCAATGCAAGGTCAGCAACAAAGACCCAATTCATTTCCTGGAGAGCAACAACCTCGAGGCATAGTTGTCGGACAACAAAACATTCCTGCGAAAATGACTATAGGAGACGCAATTGGATTAATTACTATCAGATTGGGTCGTGTCGAAAATGCTGTAGCTGATATACAAGCAGATATGCCATCTGTTGATGAAGAAGGTAATTACGTTGAACATAATCCTAATCCAAACGCTCTCATTATTGATGAATCAGTATTTAATAGCATTGTTTCCAGAATTGAAACAATAGAGACTGCACCAAAACAAACTCCAATAGTTCAAACTACATTTACATCATCCCCCGTATATGATAACAAATTTACACAACTAACTACACAAATAGATATTCTTAAAACAGAAATAGGACAAGTGAAGGATTTAATGTTGCAATTACAATCGTTTACTATGGAAACAAATAAAAAATTAGCTACTATCGCATTTAATGAAGAAGTGAAACTACAATCAATCCAACAAAATAACAATATAGATGCCTCAAATTTTACTCCAACTGATCAAATGTCTAATGAAGGTGAATATAATATTTTAATTGAGGTAGTTGGAGGACAAAATGTAGTTGATATGAAGGAACTAATTCAACAAGAATTAGCAACAACACTATTGTGTGAAAAGGATACTAATGTTAATGCTAATGAAATTATGATGTCTGCCATGTAATTAGTATAAATAGTATAAATAATATGTATATGTTATACATATGATTTCAACTGCATACAATAATAAAAATGCTACAACACTAATGGATATAAATGATATTCTTACTCATTTATGTAGTATAAAAAATGGTAGTATATTGCTCGACTATAAATATTTTAAACCATGTGCTCGAGTAGAAAATTACGGAGTAATTTTAAAACACATTATTGAGACGATTCAAACTATTTTGCATGAAAAAGAGACATTTGTTATTCATATAAATTTACAATCTCTTACCTTAAGTGACGTGGAAAAATATTATAGTTTTATACAAATAATATCAGAAACGATGAAAAATACATTTCCTGATAAACTAGACCTATGCAATATTTATAATGCTCCTTTTATTTTTTCGCAAGTGTTTCGTATCATTTCTTTATTTATTGATAAAAAAACGCAACAAAAAATGAAATTAGTCGATATTCCTTCGGCTCTCGTCTACGGAATATAATCGAAAACGAGAGATATAAATTATGTATCAAAATAATTTTATAAAAAATTGATGTTTAATAAACAACATATGTTATATGCATCATATAAAACCAATCCATCTACCTATTAGAAAATGAATCCAAGAGCCATAACATTTGTATTACGAGCATTTATGTTTATTGTTATATTACTATCAATGCATAATATTATCTCGTTGGTTAAAAATAGTCAAACATATAAACACCACTCCATAAATATAGATAAAACATTAAATATTCCATTTATATTCGATTTACCGCACCAAGCACAAATTATTTTGAATAAGGTGAGCTCACTTGATAGAAGAAACCCGGTAGCTTTAGCGAATGAGGTTAATAATACCATAACAACTAATAAGATTACGATAAAAATACCAGATGTAAATACAGATCCATACTTTTTACACATGTTATTTATGTAGTCCACATAAAATATATTATATCTACAAATATATTAAATCGATAGTGTCATATACTACTATTATGAAACTATCCATCACAGAAAAATCAAAAAAAGATATATTTATTTCACTTTTCCAATTATTAAAAAATTGTTCTAATGTGATTACTATCATTTTCAATACAGATCACATTTATGTTCAAGGTATGGACAAAGCACATGTTTGTTTATTTGATATTAAAATTTTTTCATCATGGTTTGATATATATGAATATAGTTCAACCGATAAAGATCATATATGTGTAGACACAAACATCTTTCACAATGTTTTCTCTATGAATCAAGAACAACATACTATTTTCATTTATTATGAAGGCGATCCTGATACTATTTGTATCGATTTATTAAATAAAACCACAGAAGGAAAGGGTGATTTTAATAAACATTTTAAAATTCCACTAGTAGAATTAGAAAATAATTTAATGACTATACCAGGCGATACCGAGTATGATGCAGAATTTTCCATTAATTCTAAAAAAATCCAAGAAATATGCTCTCAACTACTCATTTTTGGCGATATCATGCAGGTGAAATGTTCGGAAGAAAAAATAGATTTGAGTTCTACTGGAGTAAATGGTGAGATGATGGTTAATATACCCATAGATGATCTATTAGAATATTCCATTTCCGAAGGCGAAATTATTGATATTTCTTATAGTCTTAATTTTATTCAAAAAATGTGCATTACTAATAAATTAGCAAGCGAAATAGAATTTTCAATTAGTGGTAATTTTCCTATGAGAATAAAATATAAACTGGATGAAAATAGTTATGTTACGTTTTATATTGCACCAAAAATTTGCTGCGAGCCGTAGGTGAGTGATTGAACTCCGACGGATTTAATGACGAATAGATTTATTAAGGCAATTTAAAAAATAATTTAACAAGTGTGTATAATTACTAAAAATTTATTATATTTTTTTATTAGTTAAGTTGATGAAAATAATTATTGCCTTTTTTATATTTTGTTTAGTGTTATTTTTTTACCTTCATGTACAATTCCATTTAAAAACGAGTAACGACCTTGAAGTATTTGAAATTGAACAAGCATCCAAAGATAAATTGGAAGAAATATGTGATCTTCGACAACCAGTGATATTCGATTTTGAAAATGACCGCATCATTCAATCTACTAGCAAAAAATACATATTAGATAATTATCATGCATTTGAAGTAAAAGTTAGAAATACAAACGATACTGATTATGCCAGTGAAATTTTCATGCCATTGCCCCTTCATTCGGCTGTTAAATTATTCGACGAGGATAAAAAACCCGCTTACTATAGCGAAAATAATTACGATTTTCTTCAAGAAACGGGTGTTATTAAACATTTGCAATATAATGATGAGTTTATCCGACCATATATGGTGTCCAATTGCAATTATGATATTATGATGGGATCGGAAAATACAACGACGCCATTTAGATATGAATTGAATTACCGGAATTTTTTCGTGGTTACCCAAGGATCTGTCCAGATTAAGATGACGCCTCCACAAAGCTCCAAATATTTATATACTGCTTACGATTATGAAAATTTCGAATTTCGATCTCCTGTAAATCCATGGAAGGTACAACCACAATATTCGGCGGACTTTGATAAGATGAAATGTTTAGACATTACATTAACACCGGGAAAAACTATTCATATACCAGCTTATTGGTGGTATAGTATTAAATTCGGAAAGGATTCTAGTGTATCGTGTTTTCGATATAGAACTTATATGAATAACGCTGCTATTACCCCTCATATTGCAATGTACGCTCTGCAAATCCAAAATATCAAAAGAGACGTTGCCAAGAAACATGATATTCGTAATCTAAATAAAGAACAACCTAGCGATAATGCTGCTAATGTTACCAATAATGGTACCGATACTGATACCAGTTCTGATAATGCTACTAATATAAATGACTTACAAAAAGGCACTAATAATCCAGAACCAGTAGTATCTGAATACGAAGCTGCAACTACTATTACTCATTCAGACATATAATTTATAATATTATATTATATAAAATGCCTTATGGTAACTTCTATTACGGAAAAGATGGCTTCTTCTTTAAGAAAATGACGGGTGGATCAGTAAGACATAATCCGTCTCTTGGACTAATATGTAATCAGCCTCAAGACGTCAATAATAGATACGTTGCTGGTTCTGGTGTTGGCGCGTCTAATATTGCAAATCGTCGTGCCAAATTATTGCACGCATCAAAGTACAAGATAAATTATCAAGCGGGACAAATTATTAGCAGACTAGGTCTTTATCCTATATTGACCCCGTTACACCCTTTAGGACTAACTAATATATTATAATAAAATTGATTGCGAATAAAACATAACGTTAATATGATAAAATATATTATATTAACAAATAACATCTATGATGACGACATATAAAGTACATATTAATAACAGGGATTATGCCAGTTGGACCTTTTATAATGCAACAGATTTCCAAGAAATAGAATTACCCATCAACCCAATAGAAAACAAATTGTTTGCAAATGACATATTTACATTGGACGATGATGAAACATCGCTAAAAAAGGTAAATATAGTGCATTCCACTATACGTATAAGTAGTTCTATACCAGGCGTTCTTATTATAAATGATAATAAAACATATGGAAGACATAAAAACGGAAAATTACTATATAAATGTGTTCCCGATGATATGCGTATACCCACATTCCTTGTTCCATATGAAATCAAAAATATGGGGTTTTCAAAAGTATTCGAAAACATATACGTAACATTTAATTTTATGGAATGGCAAGACAAACATCCTTTAGGACTATTGGCTCAAGTTATCGGTTCCGTTGATATAATAGACAACTTCTACGAATACCAGCTTTATTGTAAAAGTTTGAATTCTTCTATTCAGAAATTTAACAAGGATACTACTAATGCTCTTAAATTAGCATCACATGACGCATTTATTGAAACTATTTGCGACAAATATACGTGCATAGAAGATAGAACAAAATGGTCGGTATTTACAATCGATCCTCCACATAGTTTAGATTTCGATGACGGGTTTAGTATTAAAGCATTGGAAAATGGTCAACATCAATTAAGTATATACATATCTAACGTAACTATTTGGATGGATGTATTGAATTTATGGGACTCTTTCTCACGCCGAATATCCACCATATATCTTCCTGATCGAAAACGCCCTATGTTACCAACTATATTATCAGATTGTTTATGTAGTTTACAATCAAATAATTTGCGTATAGCGTTTGTGATGGACTTATTTATTGACGCAAATGATGAAATTGTCGACATTACATATTCGAATAGTAAAATCAAGGTATATAGAAATTATAGCTATGAAGAACCCGCACTTTTAAGTAATCCAAATTATATGCTGTTAATGAATGTTACGAAAACCTTATGCAAAAAATATAAATATATCAATAGCGTTCGCAATAGTCACGATTTGGTATCTTATTTGATGATCCTTATGAACTTTCATTCTGCAAAATCCTTGCTATCACATAAAAATGGTATATTTCGCTCTACTATTATGAAACGAGATATATCCATACCAGATCATTTACCCGAAGAAGTGTGTAAATTTATTAAAATATGGAATAGTTCTGCAGGTCAATATATAGATGTCAATGCACTGAATGTAGGACAAACTATTAATCATGATCATCTGGATATGGATGCATATGTTCACATAACATCACCGATAAGAAGATTAGTTGATTTATTGAATATTATTAAATTTCAACAAAACACTGGCATGATTACGCTTTCAGAGAGTTCCGCACTATTTTATGATAAGTGGATAGCTGATTTGGAGTATATTAACACCACGATGCGATCTATAAGACGAGTTCAAAATGATTGTTCATTATTACACTTATGCAGTACTTCTCCGGGAGTAATGGAAAAAACCCATGAGGGATATGCATTCGATAAAATTATTCGCAATGATGGATTGTATCAAGTGATAGTTTATTTACCCGCATTAAAATTAACATCCCGCATTATTATGCGGGAAAATATAGAAAATTATGACATGCATCAATACAAATTGTATTTATTCCATAATGAGGAAAAATTTAAGAAAAAAATTAGGTTGCAGATACAAACTCCTTCGACAATGCTTTGCATGACTACGGAGTATAATCAGAAAACTTCGTAAAATTACTAAAATAATCTGGATATAATATTTCTTTCCTTATCTAAAATAACGATAAAATATATCATAAAAACGTTAACAAATATTAATAATGATTGTTGAACTATAGTACAACATTTTGCTGCATTTGAGCTAGGATAATGTTCTGAATAACCAACACCCGATTGAATAGTTACACTTAAACTGATCCAATCTAATATATTTTGCGGTCTATTTTTTTCAAAATTAGAAAAACTGCTATATGATAAATAATTGTATATAATAGTAAATGTGATAATACATAAAATGTGAAATACAACTGTAGCAAATACTAACCTCATTATAATATACGCATATATTATAATCGCAAATACGCTTACACATAAAGGGATTGATTTGTTGCCACAAATTTCAGTGTCAATAACGGAATCTCCTTTAATTTACTCAAAAGTGCCATATTTCCGCAACTCTCTGCAATCCGCTCCATCTCACATGAAATATTATTTATTTTTAATATAGCTTTCACAAACTCCCCTAAAAAGACCTCCTTTTCTTGCTCTAATTTTTGCAAGACAAGTTTACATTCAAGAGCTGTTTCACAATCGCACCAAACAAGAACGTAATCAATTAAATCATAATGAATCTCATAATCGACGCCAGTATTTGTTCGTTCTTTTAATTCAAAGTCTTGATAATAATCATACATGCTGGTAATGTCTTGAATCATATTCTTGACAGCGTTGTCTTGTGTAGAAGGTTTATGACTTTTCGAGTCATCTGGAACTGATACATTCGTAAAACAACTGAAAACACTTACCATTTGTTTGGCAGAAAGCTGGTCAAACTTTTGTGCATCCAATAACCGAGCAAATACTAAACAATGTATTTCTCTCAAGTAAGTCGCCATTTGTCCCTTCATAGTCAATACATATGTTGGTTTGTCTATGTCTATCTCCTCTATTTTTTGAAGAAAACCATCTTTTTCTAAAAAGTCTAATATAACCAATACATTATCATTCAAATATTGTTCTGTATTATTAAAATGATAACGAGCATCTTCTAGCTCTTCACATTTATCAGTATATTTAATGTACAAAACTTTATCTGTATCAATATATTTATAGGTATCCTGTAGAGTCGCAATTTCTTTGTCCAACTCCTTTCTTTTCTTATTCACAGATGTAATGCGTTTGGTTAAACTATCCAAATAGTGACTAATTACATTTTGAGGTGTTCGTATACTTTCAATGCTTCCGTGCATATTTTCCACTTCTCTCTCTAATTCAGTCAATCTTGTTTGCATAATTCCGAGTTCAGCGTCGATATCATTCTGGATCATAGAACGTTTGCAAAATTGTAGAAAATGTTGATCACCAATATCTATCAAGTTCAATAACAAATTATACGAGATTTTAAATTTACTTGTTAAGCGTTGAGGTGTTCCCTTCATCATATTTCGGTAAGCAGTAAGCTCTACATTTTTAAATAAATTATTGAGATGTATTACCGATCCAATAGTATCAATACCTCTTCTTCCAGCTCTACCGGACATTTGTGAGTATTCATGAGAGTATAACATCCGCATCCCAGAACCATCAAATTTATTCACATCGGTGAATATAACAGTTTTGGTAGGCATGTTGATTCCAACCGCAAATGTTTCTGTCGCAAACAAAATTTTTATATAACCGCGAGCAAATAGCAGCTCTACCATTTCTCTCAGCACTGGCATAATACCCGCATGATGTATACCAATACCTTTTTCTAACAAACGAACCATTTGTAAATATTCGGGTAATTCTATGTATTCTTGATAATTTGGTAATTTTCGAATGATCTGTTCGCATTCTTTTTTCACAATATAACTAACCTTGCTATCATCTTCTAGTAAAGGAATAGTAATTTCATTCGCACACACTTCTAATTGCTTTCTAGACAATACAAAACAAATGGCAGGTAACATATTATTTTCAACCAAATATTTACATACTTGGTTGACCACGTGTGCGCGAGATATACGTACTTCTTTTTGCTCGAACAGAGATATCATCTTTTTCATTTTATGGTAATGTGTTTCGTTAAACTCTCCTTTGGATGATTGAATAACATGTGGTTTATTAATCATGTCATTAATTTGCTTCTTTAAGTCTTCATCTTTTCCAATAGATTTAAAAACGCCTTGCGTGGCAGTGATAAAACTATAGTGTGTTAATGGTACCACTCTTTCATGAGTGGATGCTAAATACACGGATTTATCAGAGCGACCACTACCACATCGTGTTTCACACCAAAGAGCAAATTTTTCAGGCGAGTCAATAGTAGCCGAAAGCATGACCATTTGAATATGAAGTGGTAGCATCATAATCGTTTCTTCCCACACTTTACCTCTATCAGGGTCATTTATGTAATGAATTTCATCGAATATTACTGCACCTAACTCGTTGTCAATATCCATATCAAACATAAGGGATGCAGTTGCGTTAGTGATAGTATTAGTATTAGTAGTAGCATTAGTATTATGTTTTTTCTTATAAAGCGTATTTTGTAATATTTCTGTAGTCATAATCAATACATCTGCCTCTGGGTTTGCCTTGATATCACCAGTTAAAATACCAAACTTTATATGTGGAAAATTCAAGGTAAATTCATGAAATTTTTGATTCGACAATGCTTTAATAGGACTCGTATAAATAACTTTCTTACCTTTTGCTACAAAGTATTCAATAGCAAATGAAGCTGGTAACGTTTTACCACTTCCCGTATGTGCTGTCACTAATATATGATGCCCTTCAACTATAGCCTCAAGCGCATGTTTCTGAAAAGGACTAAGAGGAAAGGGGTATTTCTCAAAATGTTCTTTATATAAATTTTCATTTTCCGTAGGATATGTATTGCTGCATATTTTTACCATTTTAAATAGTTGGACGATAACCTTATGTATAATGATGCTCTTCATTTAAACTATTTGGAATCAATTTTTATTTTTACACATTTACACCGCACTATATATCTTCTGGAGATATACATATATTTTTAGATTGAAATTTATTTGTAATAATTCCTTTTGGACAATAATATTTTCGTGTTTTATTATTTTTATTATTTTTATTTCGTATTTTTTTATTTCCTCCACTTATTTCAAGCGGAAAAAGAATTATCCAATTTTCATTATAAAACACATCTTTTAGTATAAATTTCATGAATTGTTCAATCCATGACCTAATTAATCTACAACGTTCTTGTTTTGGTATAGATTGAAAAAAATCATTAAAATTATTTGCATTATTGTAATATTGATATAATTCAGTCATTTCTTCTTCTCTTTTGTCAATTAATGAAACAAATCTATCAAACTGCATATTTGCTTTAAATTCTGATGAATATAAAAATTCATCTACCCTTGTTCTATATTGTAGATGTCTAACTTCATCTTTTTGTTTTGCATTAAAATATTTTTCATACCATGTTTGACCATTAAATAATATAGAAAAATAGTATAATGGCATAGGTTTAACATATGTTCCTTTTTTTCTAAATTTTGACCCTTTTTTTAATTCTTCTTCAGTTGCACATTCAATACTAGATTTATCATCAAATTTTATATGAGTGAGTGTCGGCAATTGCGTATAAACATAATTTAATAATGTTTTTATCATAATAATTACTCCGCCGCCTTTTTCTAATGGTCTAATAAATGAACACTCAGGGTCATTTAATAGACTGGGTATACTGGCATCCACTGGTTTATTATTTTCATATATGATTGAAATATTTACACAATCGGGATAAGTTCCTCCGATTTTAAAATTACGACTATATATTTCAGTTTTATCTCTTGAAAACAATGTATTATCTATTATTTGAAATTGATATGGTGCTGATGTAACCATTATTTTTTTACTTCCATCCATAATATTATACATATAGAATATATTTTAAATTGTTTACATTTTTTTTATATTTGATTACCATTTAATAATATGATAGTCGCAACAATTTTTATATTTATTTGTAATATGACTATCTGGAAATGTGTCATTTAACATATCAATTATGATTATTGTATATTGTTCTATTGTAATATATGAATTAGACATAGATATAATATTATTGGGATTATTTTGGTTCCAAACTTGATGACCATTACGAAATTTACAATTACTACCACTTCCTAATTCGCTGCACATAATAGTAAAATGATATTTACTTTTTCCGTTTTTTGCCCTTTCTATTATTTTATTATAAAGCGTTTCATATGTATTTACAATAGAATCTTCGATTAACCCATCCAGATGCTCTTTATACATACCTCTTAAATGATTTTTATATATTTTTTGACCGAATATATGTATGAAATTCATAAGTAAAATAAGAATAAATAATTTCATATTACGCGATTATAATGTTATAACTAGTTATATCATTATATTTATATTCAATTTTTTTACAAATGAGTGTGAAACGATAAATGGTATAATATATCAAATACAAAGAAAACCTATACATAGTGCTCCGGTAGAATTTTATCAACTATTATGACTTCTATATTGGAAGGTATGAGAGAAAGATCTAAATAGGAAACCATGTCTTTAACTATATGTAATTTAAATGAACAAGTTCTATTATCAATGGTGGATTTGCTCGTCCAATTTTCCAAAGGTAGTACTTCATTTAGTCCACGAATTCTGCCGGCAACCCCACAATATTTTTTGGGACGGGGACCAGGGACTCCTGTACAATGTTTAAAGCGCCATTCGGCTTGTAATGCATTGACATGGTCAGGAAATCCTGACATTAAACAATAAATCTCCCATCCGCCGTGCGTTCTACTAGTAAATTTAGCCCCGCCACAAATTTCTTTATTATGTTGTCGTAATCGTCTAACAGGATCATTGGTTGATCCATTATAAGTCAAATTTGAAAACTCGGGTAACACATTACGAAGCAAATAACAGAACCACACCATATATAAATATAGAGCAATATATTTATATACTATTTACGAGCTCTTCTAGATCTATGTCTCCTAGATCTATTTTTAATAGTTCTTTTCCTTCCAGATCGTTTCCTTCTACTCTTTCCACCAGACAATGATACAGAATGTCCTTCTTTGTCTATACAACTTCCAAACATCGTATATTTATTACCCTTGGCTCGAGATAAACACTCATTTTTTTTAGCAATAGTCTCTTTGGACGCAAATATATTAGCTCCTTTGTTCCATACATCACCTCTACGCATTATATATATATATTTATAGAGAAATATAAATATAAAATTATTGTATGTTATATTCATAATACACTACAAACAAATTACCAAATGATAATCGCAAATAAATACAAGATTATAGATCGACTTGGTTCAGGATCGTTCAGTCAAATATATAAAGGAGAGAATATACGAACAAAAGAACTTGTAGCCATTAAGGTAGAACCATTAAAAAATGAAACGAAAATGCTAAAACACGAATCGAAAATATATCAATATTTGGGTAACACGATTCATATTCCTCAATTAAAATGGTTTGGTACAGATGATACCAATTATTACATGGTGTTATCCTTATTAGGAAACTCACTAGCATATATAAAACCAAATACTTTGTCTCTCATGACAACGCTTTCCATAGCTATAAACATGGTCAAACTATTGAAAAGACTTCATGAACAAGGGCTTATACATAGAGATATCAAACCAGACAACTTTTTATTTGGGTTAGATGATAAATGTAACCAATTATATTTAATAGATTTCGGGTTTTCAAAAAAATATATGAAATCGGATGGAATAACACATATAGATATTACCACAAATAAAACGTTAATAGGTACGCCAAATTTCGTCAGTATAAATATGCATGAGGGAATAGAACCTAGTCGTAGAGACGATCTAGAATCGGTAGGATATGTAATGATATATTTGCTGCGAGCCACTACAAAGTGTGGCGAGTGGAGTGGAAATGGAGATGAATTACAAAACAACTCTTATAATATCCAGTCTTATAAAGAGAGCATTGAGAGAAACGATAGAATACCAAACGTAATCAAACAATATTTGAGCTATTGTAGAAATGTAGGGTTTGAACAAACACCAGACTACGAGTATTTGATTGGATTATTGGAGGAACCCACAAGAAAATAATATAGCACAAAAGAATATAAAGGTTGCGACTATTATATAGTATAATAAGATGTCATCACCCGATTCTATCGAAACACCTCAACTCGTTACATCCTCCGAACGCCTAACAGGACGCGTCAAGTGGTTTAACAACAAGACTGGTTATGGATTTATTACTATCACTGACGGAGATCGTGCTGGCTCAGATATTTTTGTTCATCATAGTGGAATTATGGTTGCCAATGAGCAATACAAGTATTTGGTGCAAGGAGAGTATGTTGGGTTCAAGCTCGACAATACCTCTACCGGAGCACATGCTATTCAAGCAGGAGATGTGAGTGGAATTAACGGGGGTAAGTTGATGTGTGAGACCCGTCACGAATTTAAGCAAACAAGAACTAATTATGCCGAGAGCGGAGAGGAGCAGCCGGTTAGAATGCCTAGATCTACTAGTGCACCGGGAACAACTCCCAGAGGTCAGGGTCCTCGTGAAGGCCAAGATTGGTCTCTTGTAAAGGGAGGTCGTGAGCAAACAGGCGGGTCCGGTAGAGGATTCTCTTCTGGAGGACGAGGAAGAGGAGGAAGAGGTCAAAGCAGACCCACTCTTCAACGAGCCAACACTAATGCGTAAGACATCCCATAGCTTTAGCAAAGGAATATAAAAATAAAAATTTTACAATATAATAAATTAAGAAACTTATTATATTAGCTCATTTAGAAAAAAAATAATTATAGGGTGTAATTATATAATGACAAGATATACTCGCAGCAGACGCGGAAAAAGAGGAGGTGAAGGGACATCGGCGTCTTTTTCTGATTCGGAAAGCATGACATCATCGCCTTCTTCTTCTTCTTCTTCTATGGGTGGTAAAAGAAGAAGAAAGGGTGGGGCAAACACATTTGATGATTCAGAGGTTGAAGAGGGATTTAAAAATGCGGACTTGTTTAAAGATTCATTTAAAACGCAATCTGAATTAACAAAAAATATGGAAGATAAAACATTACCTAAAAGGCTTTTAGATGATTCAAGTGATGAACAATATGAAGAAGATATGATACCTAAAGGACTCTTAGATGCTTCAAGTGATGAAGAAGATATGATACCTAAACAACGAGCATCATCACGTACCCGTAGTCGTGCAGGAGGCAAAAGATCTAGAAAAGGAAAGAAATCCAGAAAAGGAAAGAAATCCAGAAAAGGGAAGAAATCTAGAAAGGGGAAGAAGAGTAAGTCTAGACGACGATAATACATTTACCAATAATCAGTTTAAAGTCACTTACATATAAGTAGTATGACGATTATGGAAAACAAAATAGTGAGCACATTGACTACGAATAATGGATGCAACAAGGTTATAATTACTGAAGAAAACATGATGAATTCTGATATAATCATGTCGGAACAACCAGAGAAACCAAATATTTCAGAATTATTCGAAAACATAACAGACATCATTACTTCTTTTAAAAGTCAAATAAATACTCTATTTCATGAATTAAAATTGCTTGAAAAAAATGTGAAAAAGGAAATGAAATTGATGAAAAAGAATGTAGAGAAAAGTAAGAATAAAGGAAATAAAAAACCATCAGGATTTGCCAAACCCACAAAGGTTACAGATGAATTATGTGTTTTTATGAATGAAAAGGAGGGAAGTACGATTGCTAGAACAGATGTCACAAAGGCGTTGATCGAATACATTGCTAAACACAATTTGCAATTCAATGAAAACAAACAAATTATCATTCCAGATGAAAAGTTGAAAACCCTACTTGGTATCAACGATGGAGACAAAGTTACCTATTTTACTCTACAAAAATACATGAATAAACATTTCATCAAATCAGATGAACAATTACATACATTGTCATTATAAATAGCAGAGGGGGACATGTAAACAAAATACACATATATTTTGTTTACTTACACTGGTATAGTGGTAAGACGTGCGTTAATATAACACCCATTATATTTCTTTTTAGGATCAATAGTAAAACACAAATTTTTTATCAAGTTATATGCTTCCTTTGGATAAACTATTTTGTAGAGTTGAATAGTAGAGATAATTTGTCGTTTTATATGTGTAGCACCTGAAATACTTTCGTAAACAGGTTTATAATTAGGATTGTTATATCCTGTCCATAAATGATTTTCTTTTTCGCTATCAGTAAGCATTGCAAAGAATGCAGGTTGGATACACATATATTTTAGAAAACTCAACAAAGCATGAGATCTTAGGTTATTTAACAATTTGATTGGATTATAAGTAGTCTCCATAAGCGCAATCTTAGTATCATATGTAAAATATTCTTGAATATAACGTAAAATTTCATGAGGTAAACGCATTAATTTCCTTGAACAAATACGTTTATCTGCTGTTATAGCAGACGCCTCCCTTTCAATGTTTTCATTTTCAATATATAATTTATTATGGTTTTTCCATTGAATAGCTAACGCAGCAACATTCATTTTATGTTTAAATTTATTCAACGCGTTAAATGCCTTTTTGCAATCACGTTGATGTCGTCGTAATATTCTTTTTCTAATTTTCTGCATGTATATATTATTTTTATATTGTTCTTTTATTTGATCAAATGTACCCGTTAATGTGTATTCTATTTGTAATAAAGTAGTGAAATGGTTCACACGAATCACTGCTTTATCATAATTTTTTTGAAGATTTTCTAGGTGTATGGTATCATTTTTTATTTTTTCTTGAGCTAATATCGCTACATTATTTTTCCTAATCATAGCTGAATTTTGATAACGCGTGATAATTACCTTTTTAGCTTTAGCTACAACAGCATTGATAAATAAAATATGTTCTGGTGATGGTGATGGTGAGGTATAATTAGAAGTTTTCTGATTATACTCCGTAGACGAAGTCGAATGAGCATGCATTTTGTTAAACAATAGATTAATAATTCTACGAAAAAGCAAAACAATAAAAAGGATTTCAATTTTATTATAAAAATTAAATCTAATGCAATAGTATAAATGGAAACAGGTAGATCTATGATATTACATTCAGTAATAATAGGATTGTTTTTGTATGTGTTAATGAAATATGCATTAGGTCAAAATTCTGCGGTGGCAGAAAACAGAAGTATACTATTGTCGGCGATAATATTAGCGTATATGATATTATTTGGTCATGGATTGCCTACATCAATAAATAAAAATATATAGAAGGAAGTAAAATTTAGTAGAAAAAAAAAGAGGTAAAATTGTAAAAAAATTGAAAAAGAAAGAAGGGGGTAAGGAAGAGGTAGCAAATAAGCGAAAGAATATCAAGAATATCAAAGAGAAGATGACGACAATAGAGGTAAATATGGTGAGATCGAAGGAGGTGATGCTGCAGAATGCGTGCCGGGAGGCGGTACGTCAATGTGCGATGCATTACAAGTTGGACGTGGAGGAGGCGATGAGGGGTGTAGGAAAGGTGGAGATAGTGAAGGGGGTGAAGGGGGTGAAATCGGTGCAAGCTGGTAAGGAGAAAGTAGTGAAAGCGAAGGTAGTACGTGGACGTCCGAAGAAGGAGGCGAAGGCGTTGGTAGTAGATTCGACGGAAGACCTATTTGCGAGCCTAGTGTCAGCGAATAAATTATCGGAGGTGGAAGTGAAAGAGGAAGTGAAAGAGGAAGTGAAAGAGGAAGTGAAGAAGGAAGTGAAGAAGAAAGCGAGTAAGAAAGCAAAGGAAGTCGAGGTAGTAGTAGCACAAGTAGAGAAAGTAGAGGAAGCCGCAAAGGAAGTCGAGGTAGTAGTAGATAAAGTAGATAAAGTAGAGAAAGTAGAAAAGAAAGCATCAAAGGAAGCGCAAGCAGAAAAGAAAGCCGCAAAGGAAGCCGATGCAGTCCAAAAGAAAGCTGCAAAGGAAGCCGATGCACTCCAAAAGAAAGCTGATAAGGAAGCGCAAGAAGTCCAAAAGAAAGCTGCAAAGGAAGCCAATGCACTCCAAAAGAAGGCTGATAAGGAAGCGCAAGAAGTCCAAAAGAAAGCTGCAAAGGAAGCCGAGGCACTTCAAAAGAAATCCACACCTAAGGTGAAAGTAGAGAAGGTAAAGGTGGAGAAGGTAAAGGTAGAGAAGGTACCTGAGGTAGCGAAGGTAGTGGAAGCGCAAGCTGGTAAAGAGGAAGTATTGGAGGAGCTTTCAGAGGAGGAGTACGAGGAGGAAGAGAAGGTAGAAGTGAAGAAGTTTGAGTTCAAGGGCGTAAAGTATTTGCGATCAACGACGAATATTCTATACGACGCGACAACTCAAGATGCAATTGGACATTGGAATGAGGATAAACAGGAGGTGGAGGAGTTGGAGGAGGAGGAAGAGGAAGAAGAGGAAGACGCATAAGAAGAAAAATAAAAAGCAAATAAAAAGATAACATAGAAGAAAATAAAAAGCAAATAAAAAGATAACATAGAAGAAAATAAAAAGCAAATAAAAATATAACATAGAAAAAAATAAAAACCAAATAAACAAAGTATTTTTTTTGTTAGATGTTAGGAGTATTAAGAATGTATAAAATAATGACATCAAATTGAATGAGATTATTAAATAACTTTATCTCTCATGATGTAGATATCAAAGAATAAAATAAGAAAGAATCAAAAGATGTTCTACCAAACATTCATGTAATTATATGGAGTTCAAACTCCTTCGACAATGTCTATGGAGTTTATTCGCTTACCTACGCCTAGCGGCTCCGGCTCGCTCCAAAATCATGGGCCGTATCTTAATTTGTCACTCATTCCTGGATTCTTTATATGAGAGCATATATGGTGACATAGTTGTTTAATATAGCGCCAAATGAGAGCTACGCTAAAATAGGAGCGCCCCCGCGCCGAAGGCGCGCGGGACATAGCATGAGGGCGTAGGCTCGTATAGTATGTCAAAAAAGGACTGCATGATGCATGGGAAAAAAGGATACAATATGGAATACTATGTTTTATTACATAGTATATATTATGCGAAATTTTCTTTAGAAAACCCAATAACAGCACAGGCAATTCTCTTACCCGCGTTACCAGTTTTTAAACTTTCGGCATTACCACCTTTACCACAATCGTCTTCATCTTCGTGAATAATTAAACCCCTCCCAATAATATTACACTTAGTTCCCCTAAGTTTAATAACATTATCATAAAAGGTGTATTTAGCTTCACCTTTATGATTTGTTTTAATATTACCTAAATCTCCAACATGTCTTTTGGTCATACCAGGACATCCATGGGTATTTCCATAAGGATTAAAGTGAGCGCACATACTAGTACATTTATCGGTTAAATCGCCAGCTTCATGAACATGAAAACCATGTAAAGAATTTGGGATTAATCCGGTAATATTTAAAACTATTTTGACCATATTATTAGTTAGATCTTCAGTAAATGTAACATATCCTTTAATGCTATCATTAAATACAGCAATAGCATAGACGGGTTTATTAGTCATTATTTTATATACATAATATATAATAAAAAAACAAATGGCAACTAATAAAAAAATAAATAAATACAAGATTGAATTCATTATGTATTATATATTTACATAAAATGAAATGAAATGGAACGGCGTTTAGGGAACGATGTGGAAGGCGCAAGCCGAAAGAATATAATGTTATATTATGCCTAGTGAATTGGAGAAAAAAGAAGAAGAAAAAGAAGAAGAAATGGAATGTAATAAATGTAGTTTTATAAGAGGTGATAAGAAGGATTATTCGAAACATTTAATGAAAGCGAAAAGTATAAAAATGGTGCATACAAGTGACTCAAATGGTGTGTCGAATGAGGTGTCGAATGGTGTGTCGAATGAGGTGTCGAATGAGGTGTCGAATGAGGTCTCGAATGGTGTGTCGAATAAAAGACCGAATGCAATAAAACATGCATGCTATTGTGGTAAAGAATATATATATTCAATAGACTTATTATACAGAGGAGAATAAAGTAGATTGCTTTATCTCTCTTGATGTTGAATTCAAAGAATAAAATAAGAAGAATACAATAGATGTTCTACCAATATAACATGTATTTATATGGGGATTGGAGGAAACGAAGGATTGCTTTATATTCCGATGGCGCTAGCCGAAGGAATATAAAATCATGGGCCGTATCTTAATTTGTCACTCATTTCTGGATTCCTTATATAACAGCATATATGGTAACATAATAGTTTAACATAGCGCCAAATGAGAGCTACGCTAAAATAGGAGCGCGCGCCTGCGGCGCGGGACATAGCACGGGGCCGTAGGCGCGTATAGTATGTCAGAAAAAGACTGCATAATACAAAGAAACAAAAGCGAATAGGAATTTATGTTATTACAAATTATTATAAAATATTTATAATATAAATATAACATGATATGATAATATAAATGCCAAAAATAGAAATAGATTATTCGAATACGATTATTTATAAAATAACTTGTAAGGATCCAAATATTTCGGATGTATATGTAGGACATACAACTAATTTTGTTCAACGAAAACATGCACATAAACAGAGTTGTATAAATAATAAAGCACCCAATCATACTTGTAAATTATATGAAGCGATTAGAAACAATGGCGGATGGATAAATTGGAACATGGAAATAATTCATTTTTGTAATTGCGCTGACCATTATGAAGCAAGAAAAAAGGAACAGGAATATTTCGAATTATTAAAGGCAACATTAAATAGTCTGGAACCATTTCCAAAACCAAAGGTAAAAATACCAACTGCTAAAATAATAAAAGAACCAAAAGAAATATTTTATTGTGAAAAATGTAATATTAAATGCGATAATGCAAAATTATTAGCTATACATAATCAAACAAAAAAACATAACAATATAAATATGATTGTACCACCTGTGACAAAATGTGCAAAAACTTATAAGTTTAATTGTACAATTTGTGACATCAAAACCAATAACAAAAAAGATTATGTAAATCATTTACTTACATCAAAACATATAAAAAATGAAAATCTAACAAATATGAATGCAAATATAACAATAAATCCTCAACCCGCAACATATGTATGTACAAATTGTAATAAAATTTACAAATCAAGAGTCGGACTATGGTCACACAAAAAGAAATGCACTATACTAAATCAAGAAGAAACCTCCGCAATAAAAGAGAAAGAATGCATGACATTAAAAATGACAGACATACAAAATGCAATCCCACATATGGATATGAATTTAATATTTGCATTCATGAAAGACACGCAAGAATTCAAACAAATAATGGTAGAACAACACAATACTATTATGGAACAACGCAATATGATGGAACAAAATAAGCAAATGATATTGAACCAAAAAATGATATTGGGTCAAAATAAATTAATGGTTGATTTGGTGAAAAAGTTGACAATACCACATTATACCAAGTAATTTTATAGGAGTTCAAATCAGCGGCCGTATCTTAATTTGTCACTCATTTCTTGATTCCTTATATAACAGCATATATGGTCACATAATTGTTTAACATATCGCCAAATGGTAGCTACGCTAAATAGGAGCGCCCCCGCGCCTTCGGCGCGCGGGACATAGCATGAGGCCGTAGGCGCGTATAGTATGTCAGAAAAGGACTGCATACTGCAGCCAACAAGTCCAACAAGTCCAACAAAAACAACAAAAACAACAAAAAACAAAAATACAATATATACATAATAAACAACCGAATATTTAGTTAGTAAGAACCTCACTCGCAAACCCTCTTTTTTTATCTTGAATGTTGGTGATATAGTTGTCAATAGTATTAGAATGTACATCCTCTTTCATAAAATTTTCCATCTTAAATCTGAACACATATACAGGTTTGGTTTGTCCTATGCGATGACATCTGGCGACAGCTTGGTCTTCCACAGCGGGATTCCAGTGAGGCGATACGAAATAAACCTCGCTATAATTAGCTTGTAGATTCAATCCCTCACACCCAGCCTGTATCTGAAGAATAAGCGCGTCATATTTGATGGTCAACTTGTCTTGCCTGGAGCCTTTGGTGTCACGCCCGTCAAACGAAGCGACATTCGTCATGCCACCCGCATTTAAGCGCTGGATAATGGCGTTGATTTCAGGTCGGAAATGGCAGAATATAAGCTTACCATTGCCGTTATCTTTGCGCGCAAGAATGACGCTAATAACGTGATCGAGTTTGCTGCTATAGTTGAGCGCATCGGAGTAAATGAAGTTGCTGGTGATGGTTCGATTGTACATCATAGAAGGCATCTGATGCAGCAACATGCTGGGGAGTATACAGGATTTCCTAGCTTGAAGGAAAAGGTGTAACTTGAAGGAAGCCGTATCGAGCGCGCTATGAATGGCAGAGGAAAGCTGCATTTCATTTTTATTAGACCAAGCAATGGTGTCATTGTCTTGAGAGACGGAAGGAAGTTTGATGCCGATTTGCGCCTTGGTGCGACGCAAGATGGGGGCAACACTATGCATGCTAGCAGGCATTCCAAGAGCAGAACACAAGTTGTAATAGTCCTTCCTGGAGTTCTGAATGGGCGTTCCAGTGACAAGCCATCGGATGTCCGATTTGAGCAATTTGCATCCAGCTGATCGACTATTTTTGTTACGGAGATGGTGCGCTTCGTCGCAAATAACTCTGGACCATGTTACGCTATGCAATAGGCATGTTGTGTACTTTTTGGTAGTGACTAGAGTGTTGTAGGTGGTCAACACGACAGGAGCAGCTGATAGTTGTTCAAAGGTGATGTTTGTTTTATTCGCATTGCCGTGGAAGATGAGCGCTCGATGCCCAGTAGTGCGGAATATTTCGGTATTCCATTGGGCGAGCAGCATAGGCGGCACGACAATGAGCGTGTGTGGCAAGAAATTGGTGAGGCATACGCCGATCATCATGATGGTTTTGCCCAAGCCCATCTCGTCACAAATGAAGCCTCCTTTAACCACGAGAGGTTGTTCTAGCTTCTCTGTGGAGAGAGGAGCTGCGAGTTCATTATTAACACACCAGATGATGCCGTCAAGCTGGTGCTGTTTACGTTCAATATTGGCCTTACCTGTAAACCAATGATACTTTTCTACGATATCCTTATTATCCATGATTACGATTACGTTATACGTTTTATATTTGATGATTCATTCTGAGGTAAAAGTATTGCAGCAAAATGATATCAATTTTTTCCAAAACAAGTAGAAAATATTGATAACTTAAAATATTATGTGGTGATCGCCTGATCGCATTGGGATCGCATTGGTGATCGCATTGGTGATCGCATTGGTGATCGCATTGGAGATCGCATTGGTGATCGAGTTGGTGATCGCATTGGTGATCGCATTGGTGATCGCATTGGTGATCGAGTTGGGGATCGAGTTGGGGATCGAGTTGTATAAATAATGGATTACTTTATCTCTCTTGATCTTGATTTCTAAGAATAAAATAAGGAAGAACCAATAGATGTTCTACCAAAAATTCATGTAATTATATAGGATTCAAATCATCGGCCGTATCTTAATTTGTCACTCATTTCTTGATTCCTTATATAAGAGCATATATGGTAACATAGTTATATGGCATATCGCCAAATGAGAGCTACGCTAAAATAGGAGCGCGCGCCTGCGGCGCGGGACATAGCACGGGGCCGTAGGCTCGTATAGTATGTCAGAAAAGGCATGCATAATACAAAAAAAAACAAAGAAGAAAACAAAAGAAGAAACACAGGAAAGTGTACCAGTCAATCGCTTAAAAAAAGACACTACTGCTTTAAGTTACTCTATCCATTTATTATATAATTTTGCAAATAAAAAGTCCAAAAGTATTCCAGAGTTTCAAAAATGGACAAATATAAATGTCCAATTTTAGAATTCTAAAAAAAGTCTTGGAAAAACGAAAAAAAATAAGGGAGAGCATAAATTTTTCATGCTTTTTCATTTTGTGAGCATAAGAAAAAAAATGAGAAAAAATAAAATTAAAAAATGATTTAGGAATATTTTCTGTAACTATATAAAATGCATAAAATGATTACAAAACAGGTGACAAAAAATGCAAAAATTTACGAATGTAATATTTGTGACTATACATGCAGCAAAAAGTCGTCGTGGGAGCAGCATAATTTAACAGCTAAACATAAACATAAGCATGAAATGATGACAAATAGTGACACAGAAGTTAACCAATTGAATTATGTTAACGAAGAAAAGGAACATGAATGTTCTTGTGGAAAAACATATAAACATAGACAAGGACTATGGACACACAAAAAGAAATGCACTATACTAAATCAAGAAGAAACAGGAGTAGAAAAAGAAGGGATGACATTAAAAATGACAGATATACAAAATGCAATCCCGAACATGGATATGAATTTAATATTTGCATTCATGAAAGATACACAAGAATTCAAACAAATAATATTGGAACAAAGCAATGCTATGATGGAATATAATAAGCAGATGATGACGGATCAAAACAAGATCATGTCAGAGTTGGTAGAAAAAGTAGGCAATACAACAAACAACAACATCAACACGCAAAACAACCAATTTAATCTTCAGTTTTTCCTGAACGACACGTGCAAAGGTGCGATGAATGTAAAGGACTTCCTGAATTTCATCAATGTAGATTTGGAAGACATGGACTACATAGGAAAACACGGGTATGTGGCAGGCATTTCCAGGATCTTCACCAAGAATCTGGCGAGACTAGGTAAATTCGAGAAACCAATTTGGGTGACGGATGAGAAGCGAGAGACGATCATGTACAAAGAAGATGGAGTATGGAAGAAAGACGAAGATCATATAAAAATGAATAGAATATCAACAGCCATAGAACACAAATGCATGAAAGCCATCACCTTATGGAGAGATGCAAATCCAGATTGGAAAGAAAACGATAAGAAAGGCCTATTTTATAGCAATATGAACGGATGCATATTTGGCGGCGAGCTAAAAGCAAACGTATTACATCATCCCCCAGATAAAGATCAAAAGGCAAAGATAGTGAGGGGTATGCTTCAACATTTGAAAATTCCTAAGAAAAATCTAAAAGAGCAAATACTTACTTAAACATATCTTATACAAGGTCTATAATGTGGTATTACCTATTAGCCTTCATCGTAGGATCATATAGCGGGCGAGCATTTGGATCAAACATGTACAAATATTACGAGTCGTTATGTAACTCACAACAAAACGAAATAAACAAATATAAAAGATTTCTAGCAGACAAAAATTTAGAAGAAGAATATGCTGCCACGCAAATGCAAAGGTGAGTGATTGGGGTATGTGACTACGCCGCAGGCTCCGTCACATCCCCTAGTAATTTTTAGTAACCCAAAAAAAACGATAAATAAGAAAAAAATTGAAAACTATTGTACATAACAAATAAAAGATACCAATAAACCTATATCAAGTTTTCAAAAGCAAGCAAGAATGTCCCAATACAAGAATAAGAAGCAAATGCAAGTTGTACCCCAACCCTTCTGCAAGGTATGCAAAGACTCGGACAAATCTGAGGCAATGTACACCTCACATTGGGTAAAGGACAAACAAGGTAAAGTATGCTGTCCAACCCTGTTGTCACAGCAATGTAGATATTGTAATAATCATGGTCATACTATAAAGTTCTGCAAAATTGCAGCAGAAGATAATAATAGAAATAAATTAGTATTCAAGGCAGTGATAGTCAAAGTACCAGAAGTCAAAATAGTGAACAAACCGCAAAACTCGCCAATGTCTAATAATCGATGGTCAGCGTTAGCTGATGCGCCAGCGCAAGCGCAAGCAGAAGAGTATCCCTCATTGTCCCCCAACGTGACGCTTAGACCTCATCAGAAGCACTTCGCAACGCTCTCGTTTGCAGCAGTTGCAGCCATCCCCCTAGCCGCCCCCTTAGCAGCCCCCCAAGCCATCCCAAAAAGCGCGCCTGTCAAGTTCTCACGCAATTGGGCTGACGACGACTCTTCCGACGACGACGACGAAGAAGAGCCACAATATGATTGTGCGAGCGGATGCAACAGCAGCATTACCGGCGACGATGAACAAGATGACAATTATATGATCAATTATAATGAAGATAACAATGTTGAAAATGCGTACTACTACAGACAACAAGTTGCATCATTTTAGAACACAAATTAGAACACAAATTAGAACAAAATAAAAACACAAATAAAAACACAAATAAAAACATACATTAGAACAAAATATAAAACCAAATAAAAACACATAAAATCTACAGCATTATGCTGTATTTTTTGCTGTGTCTGACACCCAATTAGAATGCCTAGTAGACTGCCTAGTAGACATCCAAGTAGACACCCAATAAAAAACATACAATATGTACACTATGTTTTTTATTTACACAAATATCCTATTTAGCGCATACTATCCACACGACCGAGACCTTGACCACTACACTGATTGAACACACCATCACACTTACCATATAAATCAAAGATAGTAGACAATGTAATCCTCTTTGAATCCAAATGCTTCTTCTTCAAGAGAGAATAAGCATCACAGGTGCGAGCCCAAAAGGCGTCGTTGTCGTTGCCAATTGCCACCACCGGAATAGCAGAAAGACCCGCCAAACGACGCTTGGAATGCACATCATACACATCACCCGATACATCCTTCAAATAAGGACGCCCGTTCTCCACTCCAATCACGCGCGCAAACACACTCGTCATCGACGTCATTGTCTTTATAGATTTTATCTTCTTAGCCTTTAATTATGTCTTCCCATTCGTTATCGAAAAGTATTTCAATTTTTTTATTTTCGAGAGGGGTACGATTGGCTGCATATATGCTGCCAATTTTTGTCACCGGCTTCTCAATTTGTCACTCATTTCTTGAGTACCATATTTAGGGGGCATATCGGGGGCCTATGGTGAGCCTATGGCGCGCCAATAAGGGGAGCCTAGAAGGGGAGCCTAGGAGGGAGGATAATGGCGTGCCTGTAGGGGCGATAAGACAGGACATCAATAGGACATCAATAGGACATCAATAGGACATCAAATAGATTACTTTTTCTCTCATCAACTCTTAAACCAAAGAATAAATAAAGAAGAACTAACTAATGTTCAACGATATTTACCAATAAAATATAGAGATGTTCAGAACACCAAATAGCACACCAAATAGCACACAAAATAGCACACCAAATAGCACACAAAATAGCACACCGAAAAGAACACCAAAAAAGAACACAAAAAAGAACACAAAAAAGAACACAAAAAAGAACACCAAATAGATTACTTTTTCTCTCATCAACTCTTAAACCAAAGAATAAATAAGAAAGAACTAACCAATGTTCAACGACATTTACGAGATCTATTCTGTCTACAAACTCCTTCGCTGCGCAAGGAGTTTGATCACTCACCTTCGCTTTCGGCTACGGCTCGCAGCACTTCGACGTATAAGCTTCTTCTTATTTCGACTAGTAGTAGTAGTAGTAGAACGTTTATAACCGCCCTGTCTAGGTAACTCAATGACAGGAGCAGTTGTTGGAACATCAGGTAAAGGATCATAAAATAACGAACTTACCGAATACGATCTATCTGGTTCATCACTAAAAAACAATTGTGTCTGCATATCTCTATCACCACTCCGTAAAAAATGACGCACCAATGTCCCCAAACGTAAAAATTCGCGACCTAGTCTCTGACGATAATAAACTCTATTTGCATTAGCAGGAGCAAGAACACTTCGCAGATCTTCAGCTCTATAACCAACTCTTACTAAATGTTCTCCATCAGCACTAGAAATGGTTTCACGATTTCTCCAATTATTTGTGGGTGCCGAATTAGCATAAGTAGTAGAAAAAGCAGGCTCGGAAGAAGGACCCGCAGCAGCATTATCAGCAGTCCAAGGATACACCCCGTGTTGATTATTATCAATAGGTTCAACATTGACAGCATGTCCAATTCCAGAAGAAACTAAACGCGCCTGTGGAACTCCAGTAACACGCCTGTATATAGGTTCATTTAAGTATAAAAAATCAGGAATGACTTCATAATCCATTATTATTTATTATATATTATGCATAAAATATTTTTTTAGTAAACCTAATAAAATATTTAAAATGAAAAAAACTGAAATGCTTTTATAAGACAAAATAAAATATATATTTGTATTCAACTTTGCATTAAGCTTTTAAAAATGTCTCAACAACAACAGGAACAACAACAACAACAGGGTCAGGTAGAGGACCAGGAACAAGAACAGATATATACTCCAATCAATCTACTTAGCGAGTTTGATTCTGCATTCCTAGAGGATCTCCAATCAGGTAGCGATAGTGATGGTGATAGTGATGATGAGAATGAGGATGAATGGGTAGATGTAGAAGAAGAAGAAGCAGTAGAAGAAGAACCAGTAGAGAAATGTGTATGTTGTAGTGTTTCTACCACAGAAACACAAGCAGTAGTCCAAGTGAAACCTCTATTCGAATTGCCAGACGGAATCGAATTAGGTGAGTGTTGCATTTGCTATGAGGAAATGGTGATGAATAACTTCACTGTCACAGAATGTGGACACAAGTTTCATTCCAAGTGCATCTTCAAAAATCTCGCCCAGCGACTCGAATGCCCGATGTGCCGTGTAGAACTATTGCAGCTTCCCGAGGAGGAAGACGACGAGGATGAAGACGATGGCGATGAAAATCTAGACGATGATGACGATCAGGACGATGATGAAGAGGAGCCTGCACAAGCAGTGACCATTCCACAACTCGCTAGTAAGTTGACAGCACTAGGATATACGCTAGAAGATGTTTTACATATGGTGTGTGGATCCAATCACCCACTAGATCTCGCAAATCCCAGATTCAATATTCAAGATCCAGTAGCAGAAGTGGTAGAAGCGCCTACAAATGAGCCAGTCAGATCGACCTACTTTCCAAATATTGGGAGTCACGTGTTTTATACCGATGACGACGGCGTTCTAGAATCAGAACCAAACAACTTATCAGATAGACTTTCAAACGACATTGACCTCATTCTGGAAGGAAAGATTACCATGTCACATAGAGATACACGATCTTATGCTTCAGTAGCGCTGGCGCTAGCGCAACCAAAAGCAGTAAAACAAGAAAAGCATAATAAAGAAGAATCGATAGAAGAAATAGAGGAGGACATCATTGCATAAAAACACAAAAAACACAAAAACACAAAAACAATAAAAACAATAAAAACAAAACAAAAAATGTATATATTTTTTTATACCTTGGTTATTGCATCTTATAATTTATAAAAAATTGAAATAAATATACCATATATAATGTTTTATATAATTATAATCATGAACTTTAGAAGTATTATTGGGATTTTTATAGGCACATCTTTGTCACACACTAAACCGCCTTTAGGACGATGGAATATTCATAATTATAGAGAAACTATGCTTAAAATTAAATATGCAACCGAAGATAATTGTGGTATCTCTTATCACAATTATAAAAATATAACACAAATACAACAACATAATGCATCAGATAATGATGATAACAAATATATCTACATGATGGGTTACGAATCAGTACACTAGTAAGTGTGTAAATTTTGATAAATTATTTTGAGAAAAATATAAAATGTCATTTTACATCTTCTAGGGGATGTGACTATGCTGCGAGCCGTAGACACTGCGCAGTGTGTCGAAGGAGTTCGCGTTCCGCTCCGTCACAGAGATAGAATGCGGAACGTTAGTGGAGTATTCTGGTGTAAATTATTTTTTATATATAAATTCCGAACACGAAGCGAATGTCTTTCAACGTTTTCCAAATCTAGTCTCACCTAATACGTATTGTAATTCGTCGAACCATTTAGCTTGTTGAAAAAACAACCCCCAATTAGCATTAATAAGAGTGATGATACCAAATACTAAAAACAAAAACCTAGCTTCATTGCCAATAACAATTGGTTTAGAATTGAATGGAAGAAAAAGCATAATAGTAAGAATAGCCATAGAACTGCTAAAAATGAAACCGGTTCGTTCTTTCCAATATATAATTTCCCTAGCAAATGCAGTATCGTCTTCACTATTATGTATTAAATAATAATGAATAACAGCTAAAATAGCAAAAGAAATTTTAACAGCAAATATAAAAGTAATATATAATTTATAAGGTGTCCAATCCATTATATATAACTTGAGAAAAATCCATATTCCTTCGCTAAAGCTATGGAATATAATCAGAAAACCCTAATAAGGTAAAAAGAAAGTAAAAAATATAGAGACAGATAAGAGAGATGAATACGAATACGACAAAAAACCAAATGACTCCAATAGATAACGCCTTTCAATTTCCGACCCCCATCACACCAGTACATCTAGCCCCAAAATTCACCAACGTATGTATCTTCTGTAACCATCCAGAGTCCATTTCTCTTATGCCAGATGGATCATATAGACAATGTTCTAGATGTCATAAAAATTTCAAGCCGATAATAGAGCGGGTAAATGACAAACGTCCAAAACCAGCCACACCATATATGTAAAGGAAAACATAGACTATGTTTTCTGGATAAAACCCTGTAAGGGTTGTGAAGCAGTCCTATCGCTCGGTACTAAAAAAAAACACTTGAAAGAGACGCCCATTAGTAGACCGGTCACCGAAATAATCCATAGACATATGAAAGTTATTCGCATTAAATAAAACAAGACGATTAAAGACATTCCCAACTTGATCCACCAAAGACCATTTCGTCATGTCCTGACTAAATGCATCAGTCTCACTTTTATTGTTCAATAATTTCTGATCGGTTACGCAGGTAGTCCCGTCATGGAAACGAAAAAACCCAGTACCGGATGACAAGGGAGCATCCGGAGTTAAAAAAAGCACTCCTGCCCAATTATTAAATCCGTCCGTATGCACCCAAGAGCGATCTCTAGAAGTAGTATATTGGAAAGAGCCATTATATGTTTCTTTAGCAGCAGTGTCAGTGCCAGTAGCATTACTAGTAGTAGGCAAAGGAAAATCCGTAATTTTACCACCAAATGGCTCCACATATTTTTGAATAATAGTACGTAGATGTTCCGTTGCATAAGAAATAGTTCGACTACCGGGATAATTACCACGCACCGAAAACTCCTGCGTTAATATAAAATCACGAGTAGCCATCGCATTTTGATAAAAATTGTCAACAACGATTAAACCGCAGGAAGGCCCTCTGGTAGATTTATCGGTGGTCAATATGTTTTTAGATATAGATAAAGGATTAGTGTTATGCTTAATAGGTGTTGAAACAGAAGCACTAGTAGTAGCCGCAGAACTAGTAGTGGTGTTAGTATTATTATTCGTAGGTGTACTCGCAGGAGTAACAACAGAATTATTATTAGTAGTCTTAGAGCTAGATTTAAAAGTTTTAATGTTAGAAGAAGTTTCCATTATCACAATAATATTAATATTAATATTAACATTATTTTTATATTATTATCTAGAAATATAACTTTAATCCGATAGAAAACTTAGGCAACTACGTTTTCCTACAAAAGGGAAATAAATATATTCAATAAAACAATTTAAAAGCATCAGAACATGTGATAATGTAGAGGATGAATGTGTAGGACATTCATTCCATGTATCCAACAGCAACAACCTTTAAAAAAAACCCCCGATGGATACAAGCAACCAAAAAACAAAACAAAATTGCTCGTGTAGCGCAGCGGTTAGCGCATTAGTCTTATGAGCTGAGGGTCGCCGGTTCAATCCCGGCCATGAGCATTTGTAATTTTAAATATTGGAAAACTTATTAGAGTTCCAATATTTACAAAACATGTATATTCCTTAGGCTTAGGCTTAGGCTTAGGCTTAGGCTTGCGCTATCGATGCGTAAGGGATATAATCGGAAAATATTCTTTCAGCTAGCGCCTACGGATTAACATTCACCGCGGTCAAAATCGGGGGGAGCAGGAACATCAAACCCTGCAATGGAAGGGAGTAGGTTTTCATTTATGTAAAAATCAGTATGTTCTGCAGACATGTTAGGTGCCATAGCAAGTTTAATATTCTCCGCAACACCGGGAGCAAGGGATTGAGATATACTTGTGAATAATGCATCGGAATCATAGGCAGGGGAGGTAGGATCATTCATACCAGGGCCAGCGCATTTAAGTCTGACCTTGATGACCAAATCATTGGGAACAACATCCACAGCCATATCACCGATGTTAGTGACAGCACCCATACCAATGGTGAACAAAAAGGTTACGGCATCATTATGTGCAAAAGGCATGGGATTGTACGCTGCAGTGGGGTCCGTAACGTGAAAACGGGTACTATCTTCAGCGAGCATGGTTCTGTAGATCAAATCAGCCATAGTTTTAGAACCAAAAATGTTGTCATTGGTAACAACCTTACCCGATGCAACAGTAGTAAGGGCGCGTTCGGCTTTGAATGCATTACTGACAACGCCGTCGGAATCACCAAAGCAAACGAGTTGTGCATCGTTAAACAACTTAGGAATAATATCAGTAGTTGTATTCCAGGTGGCATCGCCAGAATTGGTAAACACTCTCCATGCATCGGCTTCATTCAATACAGCCAAGGCAAGATAACGCATCAACACGTAAGGAACAATGTTATAATCAACGACATTGCAATCTTGATCACAAGCAGCACTGGTTGTTAGAGGGTCCAAGTTATCACACGAGTTAGTGAATTTAGTGGTGGATCCAGAGACTTCCCCACACATGGGGTTGAAACGCACAGGAGCAATATCAAAATCGTCTTCAAGAGATCTTGTGTAATACGAAACTGGGGGTACATCAGAAAACAACCCAGATACGTCTTGGGGGGCAATACGATAGTGGAACAAGTTTTGCATGACTTCTGTGGGAATGAACAACGTGGAAATAAAATCATAAGAAGCATCAGTGATCATAGCCTCAACAGGGCGTACATTGTGTTCAAAGATAGGAAGAACCGCATTTAAGCTTACGTCAAGGACGCCGCAGTGGATTTCAAGAGCCGGCATATTATAAACTACATAGTTATTATATTTTTTGCAAAAAAAATAACTGAGTAATATTCTTCAGCCAGAGCAATTAAATTGCATTGCAGGCGAGAAGTATTCCTCCAGAAAAATCACTTTAAACAATATTCTTTTACTAAAGCTACGGAATATAATCAAACAGAATATAAAGTAGTAAATTCTAACGCAAAAGAATAATTATTTTCTAATAAGTTAATAACATCTCCGTATTTATTCAACATGCGAAAGCTTAATTTTTCTATATTTACTGGCCCAAAATAATCTCTTTGTTTAAATACATTATCCCCTGCATTATTATTAATAATATGGTAATAAGCATTATTTATAGTAATTCTTGCTAAAATATTATTCCCAATATATGAATTATCGCTCATTAATAAAGAAGTAAGCGTATTTGACGTAAAGTTTTTATTAAAATCATTTACCTCTAAAAAGATGTAATCATTGATACTATTCCCATATGACGACTCGCTTTCAATATAGCCCTTGTAAGTAAGCATTTTATTTTCATAAGAAATACCATCAACATAAAAGTTATCAATCGAAATGGAATATTCCTTTTTCCTAAACCCTAACATCCATCCGGCGTTTTTAAACAATGATTTTGGATTCACGTCAAATACAAGTTTAAAATGAAAATTGGGTGAGTATTGTGCGTTGCTGGGGTCATATGGATAAAATGGTAGTCCCGAATCCCCATAATCTTTCGCACGAAACAACGTTTTAGATGTGTATTCATTTACTTCTGCATATAAAAATTCCAAACCTTGCTTCATATTACTTAATAAATTATTTAAAATAGTTGTTAATCCGGCGGATGAATAATTTCCGTCAGGAATAGTAATAATATGCTTTGTATCTGGCACACCAGTGATATTATATGTATAAATAACGAAAACATTATTACAAATTTCACTAGAAAATGCATGCCACATATTAGGAATATCTATATTAATAAGGCGCATACTGATGACATTATAAAGCGGGTCAGGTAATATAGTTGAAAAATCGGTACTTTTCGTGCTAAAATAATTATTTCTAAATAAAGTATCAATGCAAATAACCTTGGTAATCGTTTTTCGTTCTACTGGATTTAATGCACCTGAAGGAAAAGGGTTATTAAAAACATTTACAACCGGTAATTGTTTGGCTATAATAACCTCATGTGCACCCCCCGCTAATGTATTAGGTTGATGTAATAATTGATGTTCAGTGGTGAGATCAGAGCTATAGCTAGAACTAGAACTAGAACTAGCAATATGAATAGACTGAATTAATTTATTGCGAGCGTTATGTAAAAAGGTAGATACATTTGTATTTATTTTGGACTTATTTTTAAGAGAATCAAAGTAGGTATTTATTTCGAGAATAGTATTATTTTTATCTAAATTGAATAATTGCAATAATTCCTTATTGTTATAATTTTCTATATTTAAATCGGCTTCACTATTATTCATTTACTATTCTATAATATAATAGTAAATAAATATTGACGTATGGAGGAAAACTGCTGGTCACAATGTGACCATCCGTTTTATGATTATATTCTCTAGATTTAGCGAAGGAATATAATCGGAAAACTTAAACTCGCCGCGCTTGCCTTGAGCAACTAGGGGATGTGACGGAGCGGATAAGGTACGGAGCGTATCGCTGCGCAAAACAGACCCTAGAATGGAGTATTCTACATTTTCCTCCACTATGTACTACAATTGTCGCTACCATTATCATCACTAACTGACCCACTATGAATCGATCCACTACTAACAGAATAACCACTAACAGATCCACTACTAACTGATTGGATACTAACACTGCTACCGCTATCACTATCCAAAATACTTTCACTACCGCCATGACTATCACTATCTAAATTACTATCACTATGACCGCTATCGCTGCCATGACCATGACCACCATGACCACCATGACCACCATGACCAGACCCATCGCTAATGCTACCAGATCCAGACCCATTGCTAGTGCTATCAGATCCTGACCCAATACTACCAGTACTAGGAGTACTATTTGACAACAACTCTATAATTTCAGCCAATTTATCAACATCAAAAATAGCACCAGGTGGAAATCCGAATAATTTAATATACATAGAATACTCTGGTAACAATTTAGGAGCTGCAATAGAAATATTAATATTAGGTAATATGTGTGTTTCTGTACGTCTAGCATCCAAAAAGGCACGCAATTTTTCCATATCATACAAGATAGAGTTTTCTTCTTGTAATTTAGTAATTTTATCTATCAAATAGGCGCAATTTTTACGTTCACGTATGGTTTGCAATAAAGCTTCGAATGAAGCAATTATACTGGTACGAATCTTTTCATAATCATGATTTTCTTCAATGCCATGTGATTTTAATGAATGGAGTTCTATAGCCAACTCACGATATTTATCATCCGTCAAAAAAGTGGTAACATACTCAAAATTTTTCACAACATATTGTTTATACAAATCGGTAATAGTTTGAATACATTCACTATTAGACAATACGTGGAATAACTTAATATAGTGATTCTCGTGTTCCAGATCATTGCTATCACTACCATCAGAAGTTTCACTTGTAGTATCACTATTATGACCATGTTTTCCACAATGATTTTGACGGGTATGATGTACAAATTTGGTCCAAGCAGTTATGCGATGCACTTCTACCTTATTTCGTTCTAATTCTATTTTATTTCGTTCTGCTTCTAATTTATTTCGTTCTAAATCTAATTTATTTCGTTCTAATTCCATATATAAAACATATCTTGCAAATGAATCGTCAATATAACCAGTACTACCAGTGGGTCCGATAGCACCATCAATACCAGAAATACCTGCAGGACCAGTGGGACCAACAGGACCAGGAGGACCAGGAGGACCTGCGCCAGTACCAGTGTCGCCGGTGGGACCAGGAGGACCAGGATCACCTGAAGGACCCGTATGACCTATACCAGTATCGCCAGTGGGACCAGCAACACCAGAATCGCCAGTGGGGCCAGCAACACCAGAATCGCCAGTAGGACCAGCAACACCAGAATCGCCAGTAGGACCAGCAACACCAGGATCGCCCGTACTACCCATGCCAGGTGGTCCTCTAAAATCATTTGTTGATATTATACGATTACCCGTAAAAGTTTTATTTGTAAATAATGTATTAGAAAATAATGACATATTATTTACAGGTATATATAAATTACTATATTATTTTGGAGGAAACATAGACGAAGTGAGTGGTGAAACTTAAATAAGTTTTTCAATTATATTCTATAGGTATATACAGAAATGCAATGACACCAGACTAAGCAATATACTTAATCGTTAGCTAATTCGCAAATTCACTAATTCACTATATTCTATATAAAGAATTTTATACAAAAACAATTTAAAGATCGTTCCATGTATATATGTGGAGGAAAACGTAGATACTACGCAGTGGTGAAAAGCGAGTCGAAGAAATTTGGTCTTATAGTGTAGCGGTTAGCACTGGGGACTTTGAATCCCCAAACCCGAGTTCGAATCTCGGTAAGACCTTAAATCCCCAACATTTTTATTTTTTTATTTAAAAAAAATAAAAACTTATAAACCCATAATCCTTCGCTAAAGCTATAGATTATAATCCGAAAACTTAGACTCGCGACGCCACTATGCTGCGAGCCGTAGACGAAGGAGTATTAAGCCTTCTTTTGGAACTTCTTCACGCACTCCCAGATTTTAGCTGCCTCATCAATAGAGAAAGCACCTCGTTTCTGAGCCAAATTCAAAAAAGACACTAGCACATTCAAGGCGACATTCTCATCAATCACTTCAACATCGACCAATTTGATCTCTTTATCGGGACTAGGAGTAGGAGTAGGAGTAGGAGTAGGAGTAGGAGTGTTATCCATATTATATATGTATATGTATCCATTTTTTAAACCCTTTTTATGCAAAATAAATAAACTTGGAAGGAAACGTAGACTTGCTACGTTGTTATGCCACTTGCGCAAAGTCTACGTTTTCCTCCAACACAACATCAATCCTCATAATTCTGTAAATGTTGTTCAATGAAATCTGTTGCTTCGAAATAATTGTTGAAATGTGTCCCATATTGATATTGGCTGTTTCTCAACGGGATGGATACATTTATCCTTGTAGTGCTACTGATGTTGTCTATCTTGATTTCAAAATAATCGTAATTGTTGTTCTCCTTCTTGAAAACAATATGATCTACTTTGTTTGTTACTAACTGCCAATGTTTAGATAAAAATTGATCTTCCATACTCTTCCACTGACGTTCCTGAGTATAATCAGAAAACCTCGACTTGAGCAAGTCCACATTTTCTTCCAATCCTTTGTTCCATAGGTAAATATTGGCATTATTGTCACGCGCGGTATTCAGTGCATACATGGTCATCTTTTATTTTTAATTGTATATTATTATATGGTGTAGCTTTAAATCGTTTTATAGTTTTGTTGTTTATACTGGAGGAAAACTTCGGCTTGCAAGCAAGCCTCCATTTTCTGCTGCGATCCGTAGCTGTAAGAATATTATGCTATTTCAGTTATTATAATCTGTGCAATAAGATTATTAGTCCAAGGACTTATGCTACCAGTTTTTACTACATTAAATGTCATAGAAGTATTAGTAACAGCAGCAATAGTAGCATTAAAAACATAACTATTATGTAACGAAAGGATAGAATTATTATTAAATGTGATAGTAAAAAAAAGTTTGGTACTATCTACATAAGTATTCCCATAAGTAACAATATTTCCATTTTTTGTACCAGATGCAGACGCACCAACATTAAAATTAATACAACGTATTGATACAATAGTTGAACTATTAGAAAGCTGTAGTTGGGAAGATAGTACTTTACCGAGAACAAACATATTAGATTCACATATAATA